>Ga0209536_100000087_pt1 | contig 128241 bp, 135 predicted proteins | sample DeeMarSeWOR28_12_FD_187461 | JGI IMG/M metagenome (GOLD analysis project Ga0209536, IMG submission 187461) | Marine sediment microbial communities from White Oak River estuary, North Carolina - WOR-2-8_12 (SPAdes) (version 2) | ecosystem: Environmental > Aquatic > Marine > Intertidal zone >...
CCCGCCACAAGCGCCGGCGCGAGCGTGACGGCAAGGAACAGGTACGCCGCGGTGACCGTCATGCCGATGCCGAGTATGAAGCTCGTCAATGCACCCATGAACAGGAGCATGAGGACCGAGTCACCTGCGACGCGCACCAGCTCGTAGGTCAGGCTGCCCACCTTGCCGGTGAGCGTCAGCGCGCCGATGATCAGGCCGACGCCGGCGAGCACCGCGAGCAGCTCTGCGAAGAGCGTGCCGACGCCTTCGAGGAATTCGACAAAGCGCTTGAGGCTCCAGCGGTGCTTTTTGGCGAGCTGATTGATCACCAGCAACACAACCGTCGCGTAGTACGGCGCCTGCGCCTCGCGCTGCATGTAAAGCAGCATCACGATCAGCATGACGAACACGAAAACGAAGTACCAGCCGTCGCGCAGCACCTGCGAGACTGGCGGCAGCTCGTCCGCCGGCAGCCCCTTCAACCCGTTGCGCGCTGCATACGCGTCGATCTGCATGAACAGACCGAGGTAATAGAGCAGCGAAGGAAATGCCGCTGCGATGACGATCTCGGCATAGCCAATCTCGAGGAAGGTCGCCATGACGAAGGCCGTGGCACCCATCACCGGGGGCATCAGCACGCCACCGGTCGAAGCGCAGGCCTCGACGCCGCCGGCATAGGCCGCGCGGAAGCCGACGCGCTTCATGGCGGGAATCGACATCACGCCCGTTGTGAGTACGTTGGTGATCACGCTGCCGGACATCGAGCCCATCAGCCCGGAGGCAAAAATGGCCACCTTCGCCGGGCCACCGCGCCGCCTGCCGAGCAGCGCAAAGGCGAGGTTGAGGAAGAACGCACCACCGCCCGTGTACTGCAGCGCCACGCCGAACACGAGAAAGCCGACGACCAGGTTGGCGAACGCCGTCATCGGGATGCCGAGCATGCTTTCGGTGCCGAACATGTGGAAGCCGGCAGTCACTTGCGCCTGCACCGCCTGCCCCTTGAGAAACCCTGGCGCGAGATGCGCGACGATCGGGTAGACCGAGACCACCAGGCAGATGGCGAAAATCGCATTGCCGCCGGCGCGGCGCAGCGCCTCGAGCACGATCACCCAGAGCACGAAGGCGAGCGCCTTGGCGTGCATCGGCGCGGTGTACTCCCAGCCTTCGTTCAGGATTGCGTTGCCCTTGTAGGCGAAGTAGGCCGGGATCAGGCAGGCGGCGAGCGCCAGCACGGCGTCGTACCAGGGCAGGTACGCGCGCGCACCGCGCGTCAGTGGATAGAGCACGAACGACAGCGGCAGCAGCAGCGCCAGCATGACGTAGAAGTATTCGGTCTCGAGCGGCACGTAGGTCTTGAGCACGTTACCGAGGCCGAAGATCACGTAGGCCGAGAGGAACACCGAGCCCACTGCGCCGGCGAACAGGCAGGCGCGCAGCAACGGCGACAGGGTGCGGTAGCGCGCGATCTCGACGGCCGTTGCCGCTTTCTCGCCCGCGGACAGGTCCAGGCTCATGGCGCGATCACCCGTTGAGTGCGGATTGTGGATCAGTAGATAGCAAGAGGGCTGGCGCGCGGCCAGCCCTCTCGTGCAGTGCCGAAATCAGCCTGCGTTACTCGAAAATCACGGGCATGTCCGCCTTTTTCAGCGCCGCCGCACGGACTTTCAGCCACTCCGCGGCGAACTGCTCGTCGGCCACGCTCTTGCCCTGCATCTCCTTCCAGGCCGCGGCGAGTACGCCCTGACGCTTGATCACCGCCGCGTTGTGCTTGTCGTGCTCGGCAGTCCAGACGCCCTTCTCCTTGTAGTACTTCACCGCAGCCGGGTGGTAGGGGAAGATGTAGGCGAAGTTCTGGTTGGACAACTGGTAGCCGTCCATGCCGGGACCGCTCTCCTTGAACGACTCGTAGTTATCCATCACCGCCTTGGTCAGACCGTAGGCGAGCGCATCCGGCGCGTCTTTCATCGCCACGAAGATCGGGTACGGATAGTTGCTGCCCTCGTGCGGCAGCTCGTTCTTCGCGCCCTTGATCATTGCCGTGACTTTGGACGGCGCCCACCATGGCGCCACCGCCGTGGCGCGCTCCCAGCCGGCCTTGTCACCGTGGGAAAGCGGCGGGAAGTAAATCCCGCGCGGCGAAGCCGCAAGCTGCGCGTACGCGCTCGAGATCGTGCTGCCCCATGCGCTGTCGGCCTGGCCGTTGATCACCGCCTCGATCGACTGCTTCCAGCCCGGCACTTCGACTTTCTGCACGTCATTCCAGGTCAGTCCGCCGAACGCCAGCATCGCGGTCATGTTCTGGTTGAGTGCATCCGCACCCTTGACGAACGTGACGCGCTTGCCCTTCATGTCGGCTACGGTCTTGATGCCTGCATCCGCCGCAGTCATCGCCTGCTGGCCGTTGCGGCCGATGTTGTTGAACAGGTTGTAAATCTGCATCGGCCCCCAGGGCTTGGCGGCGAACATCAGCACGCCTTCCTGTGCAAAGTACGCGGCGATGCCGCAGGCGCAGAGCGGCGACTGCCCGGCCTTGAGCGGCGCCATGCGCGACACGTCGTTCTTGCCCGGAATGATGCGCAGGTCAGCGTTGTACTTCTCCTTCAGCATTTTGCCGAGACCGACCGACTGCGCGTAGCCCGACGAGGTCGTGCCGTACGCGGTCCAGGAGATGTTGCTGGGCAGCTTCGCGTCGGCAGCCACAGCCGAGCCGATCGAGAAAGCCATGACGGCGATGGACGCCGACGTACGCAAAAGCGTCTTGGTCATGCGGTGCTCCTCCTCCGAAAATTCGCTGTCGCCCAACCCGCCACACGGGGCCCGGCGATGGTTGCGCAATGAATAACGCGACCCGAACGATACTCGTAACACGGGCCCGCGCCAAATGCCAATCGAGATTTGCAGGCCGATGTATTGCACTGCGGCAAGCGCGCCGCGTGGCCCCGCGCCGCGACCACGCGCGGCTGGTGCCGGAAGAGAGACTCGAACTCTCACGGTGTTGCCACCGGCGGATTTTGAGTCCGCTGCGTCTACCAGTTCCGCCATTCCGGCACGATTTGCGACCGACACAGGCAGCGCGGATTTCCAGCGCTGCCCGAGTCGCTCGGAGCGCGAATTCTATAATGAGCGGCTATGCGCCTGAGTGCGTTCGACTATGACCTGCCCGAGGCGCTTGTCGCGCAGCACCCCGCGGCCGAGCGCGCGCAGAGCCGCCTGCTGCACCTCGACGCCTCCGGCGCGCTGCACGACCGTCGCTTCCTCGAGCTGCCGACCCTGATCGCGCCGCAGGACGTCGTCGTGCTGAACGATACGCGCGTCATCAAGGCGCGCCTGCTCGGACACAAGCCGACCGGCGGCAAGGTCGAGGTGTTCGTCGAACGCATCGTCGCCGAGCGCGAGGCCCTGGCGCTCGCACGCGCCGGCCATCCGCTCAAGGCCGGCCATCGCCTGGTCCTCGGTGACGGCGTCGAGGCCGAAGTGCTCGGTCGTGAGGACGATCTGTTCCGCGTGCGCTTCGCCGAGCCGGTGGCTGCGGTGCTGGAACGCTGCGGCCACGTGCCGCTGCCGCCCTACATCCGCCATCCGGACGACGCGCAAGACGCCGAGCGCTACCAGACGGTATTCGCCGAGAAGCCGGGCGCGGTCGCCGCACCGACCGCCGGCCTGCATTTCGATCACGCCATGCTCGATGCAATCTCCGCGCGCGGTACGGCCGTTGCACGGGTCACGCTGCACGTTGGCGCGGGGACCTTCCAGCCCATCCGCGGTGACACGGTCGAAGCGCATCGCATGCACGCCGAGCGCTACGAAGTTTCCGCGGCCAGCGTCGCCGCCATCGAAGCGGCACGGGCGCGCGGCGGGCGGGTACTCGCGGTCGGCACCACGGTGCTGCGCGCACTGGAATCGGCCGCCCGCGGCGGGGCGCTGCGCGCGACGGCAGGCGAAACCGATCTGTTCGTCTCGCCCGGCTTCGAGTTTCGCGTCGTCGACCGGCTGCTCACCAACTTCCATCTGCCGCGCTCGAGCCTGCTGGTGCTGGTCGCCGCGATCGCCGGGCTCGAACCCATCCGCCGCGCCTACGCGCACGCGATCGCCGAACGCTACCGTTTCTACTCCTACGGCGACGCCATGCTGATCGAGCGACCCGCATGAAGTTCGCGCTCACGCATCGCGATGGCGAGGCGCGCTGCGGCGTGCTCGAGCTGGCGCATGGTCGCATCGACACGCCGGCCTTCATGCCAGTCGGCACCTACGGCTCGGTCAAGGCGATGGCGCCCGACGAACTCGAGGCCATGGGCGCGCAGATCGTGCTCGGCAATACCTTTCATCTGTGGCTGCGCCCGGGGCTCGAGGTGATTCGTGCGCACGGCGGCCTGCATCGCTTCATGGGCTGGCGCCGACCGATCCTGACCGATTCGGGCGGTTTCCAGGTTTTCAGCCTCGGTGCCCTGCGCAAGGTGAGCGAAGACGGCGTGCGCTTTGCCTCGCCGGTGAACGGCGACCGCCTGTTGCTGACGCCGGAAGTGTCGATGGAAATTCAGGCCGTGCTGGCGTCCGACATCGCCATGGTGTTCGACGAATGCACGCCCTACCCCGTCACGCCGAAGGCCGCGGAACGCTCGATGCAGCTGTCGCTGCGCTGGGCCGCACGTTCCAAGGCGGCGTGGTCGCAGCTCGGTACGCGCAATGCGTTATTCGGCATCGTGCAGGGCGGCATGCACGAGGATCTGCGCGACGCCTCGCTCGAGGGCCTGCAGGCGATCGGCTTCGACGGCTACGCGGTCGGCGGCCTGTCGGTCGGCGAGCCGAAAAGCGACCGGCGGCGCATCTTGGCGCATACCGCACCGCGCCTGCCCGCCGACCGTCCGCGCTACTTGATGGGCATGGGCACGCCAGAGGACATCATCGAGGCGGTGCGCGCCGGCATCGACATGTTCGACTGCGTGCTACCGACGCGCAATGCGCGCAACGGCTGGCTGTTCACGCGCCACGGCGACATCAAGATCCGCAACGCGCGGCATCGCGACGACACCGGTCCGCTCGATCCGGACTGCGCCTGCGCCACCTGCCGCAACTTCAGCCGCGCCTATCTGCACCACCTGCAGCGCGCGAATGAGATCCTCGGCGCGCGGCTGAACACGCTACACAACCTGCACTATTACCAGGAGTTGATGCGCACGCTGCGCGCGGCGATTGAGGACGGGCAGCTTGACGCGGTCGCCACGCAGCTGCTGGCCGCGCGTCGCACCACGTCGAGCTCGGTCGCGAGCGGTCCTGAGCGCGAATGAGCGCGCGGGCCTCGACGCGGATACCGCGGCAGGCCTCGGGCGGCGAGGCATGCGCGGCGGCGCGCTGCTCGACGGGACGCAACGCCTGCCGCCGACCGGAGGCGTCCTCGCCGCGCGCAATGCTATAATTTTGCGCTTTTCCTGACATTCCAAGGAGTTATCGGTGCTGATCTCCCCCGCATTCGCGCAAGCATCGGGAGGCGGCGCAGGCGATGGCGGCCTCGTGACCTTGCTGCCCATCGTCCTGATGTTCGTCCTGCTGTACTTCATCATGATCCGCCCGCAGATCAAGCGGCAGAAGGAACACCGCACGATGGTCGAGGGGCTGCAGAAAGGCGACGAGGTCGTCACCTCAGGCGGTGTCGTCGGCAAGATCTCCGAAATGGGCGAGGCCTACGTCTCGCTCGAGGTGGCGCCCAACACCGAGATCAGCGTGCAGAGAGCGGCGGTGCAGACCCTGCTGCCGAAAGGCACGATCAAGAGCATCAAATAGGCAACGCGCCAGAACGTGCGCCGCGCCACTGCGCGCGGTGCACGTGCACTCCGCGCCGGAACCGCACCTCATGAACCGCTTTCCCGTCTGGAAATACGCGCTGATCGCGCTCTGCGTCGTCGTCGCATTCGTTTACACGGTGCCGAATTTCTTCGGCGAGTCGCCTGCCGTGCAGGTCTCGAGCGGCAAGGCGACGATCAAGGTCGATGCCGCGCTGCTGGAGAAGATCGAGGCGGCGCTCAAGTCGGCGGGCGTGGCCTACACCGGCGCGCTGCTCGACCCCAACAGCGTGCGGGTGCGCTTCGCCGACCCGGACACGCAGCTCAAGGCGAAGGACCTCATCGACAAGACGGTGAATCCGGACCCGGCCAGCCCGGCCTACATCGTGGCGCTGAACCTGCTGTCGTCCTCGCCCGGCTGGCTGACGGCGATCGGCGCGCTGCCGATGTACCTCGGCCTGGACCTGCGCGGCGGCGTCCATTTCCTGCTCCAGGTCGACATGGAAGGCGCTGTCACCAAGCGCCTCGAAAGCCTGGCAGGCGACCTGCGCACGCAGCTGCGCGAGAAGCGCATTCGTCACGGCGGCATCGGGCGTGAAGGTCAGACCCTGCGCATGCGCTTCCGCGACGCGGAAGAACGCGACCGCGCACGCGCGCACATCCTTGCCAGCTTCCCGGATCTCGCGCTTGTCGAGCGCGACGATGGCCAGGCCGTCCAGCTCGTCGCCTCGCTCAAGCCGCAGGCACTCAAGCGCACGCAGGAATACGCCCTCAAGCAGAACATCACCACCCTGCACAACCGGATCAATGAACTCGGCGTCGCCGAGCCGGTGATCCAGCAGCAGGGCGCCGACCGCGTGGTGGTCCAGCTGCCCGGCGTGCAGGACACCGCCAAGGCGAAGGACATTCTCGGGCGCACCGCGAGCCTCGAGGTGCGCATGGTCGACGAGGAGAAGATGACCGCCGAAAACCTGGCGACAGCCAAAGCAGGCAACCCGCCGTTCGGCACCGAGTACTACGTCGAGCGCAGCGGCGCGCCACTGCTGGTCAGGAAGCAGGTGGTGCTCACCGGCGACCGGTTGACCGACGCGCAGCCCGGCTTCGACTCGCAGACCAACGAGCCCGCCGTGCACCTCACGCTCGACGGCGTGGGTGCGCGCATTTTCCGCGACGTCACGCGCGAGAACGTCGGCAAGCGCATGGCCATACTGCTCATCGAGAAGGGCAGCGCCGAGGTGATCACGGCGCCGGTGATCCGCAGCGAGATCGGCGGCGGCCGCGTGCAGATCTCCGGCCGCATGACCACCACCGAGGCGAACGACGTTGCGCTGCTGCTGCGTGCCGGCTCGCTCGCCGCACCGATGGAGATCGTCGAAGAGCGCACCGTCGGGCCGAGCCTCGGTCGCGAGAACATCGAGAAGGGCTTCAACGCGACGCGCTGGGGATTCGTCGCGATCGTCATCTTCATGTCCCTGTACTACCTGCTGTTCGGCGTGATCTCCTCCGCCTCGCTCGCGGTCAACCTGCTGCTGCTGATCGCACTGCTCTCGCTGCTGCAGGCAACGCTGACGCTGCCGGGCATCGCCGCGATCGCGCTCACGCTCGGCATGGCGATCGACGCCAACGTCCTGATCAACGAGCGCATCCGCGAGGAGTTGCGCAGCGGAGCGACGCCGCAGGCCGCGATCGCAACGGGCTACGAACGCGCCTGGGGCACGATCTTCGACTCCAACATCACCACGCTGATCGCAGGGATCGCATTGCTCGCCTTCGGCCAGGGGCCGGTGCGCGGCTTCGCGGTGGTGCACTGCCTCGGCATTCTCACTTCGATGTTCTCGGCCGTCACCGTGTCGCGTGGCATCGTCAACGTCGTCTATGGACACCGGCGCCGCGTGGCCAAGCTTTCGATCGGCAACACGGCGTGGAAATGACGCGGAGCTGAGCCATGGAGTTTTTTAAGATCCGCCGCGTCATTCCGTTCATGCGCTTTGCGCTGGCGTTCAATATCATCTCGATCGCCACCTTCATCGCCGCAGTCGCCTTCATTGTCTTCCGCGGCCTGAACTTTTCCATCGAGTTCACCGGCGGGACGCTGATGGAGGTCTCCTACGCGCAGTCGGCGAACGTCGAGGAAGTCCGCCGCACGCTCGACAAGGCCGGCCTCAAGGCCGAAGTGCAGAACTTCGGCTCCTCGCGCGACGTGCTGATTCGCATGCCGATCGCGAAGGACCAGTCCTCGGCAGCGCTGTCGCAGCACGTCGAGAAGATCCTGCGCGCGGCCAACGCGTCGGCCGAGGTACGACGCGTCGAATTCGTGGGCCCGCAGGTCGGCGAGGAGCTGGCGGAGTACGGCGCGCTCGCGCTGCTGGTCACGGCGCTCGGCATCGTCGCCTACCTGGCACTGCGCTTCGAGTGGAAGTTCGGGCTGTCCGCGATCATCGCCAACCTGCACGACGTGGTGATCATCGTCGGGTTTTTCGCCGCCTTCCAGTGGGAATTCTCGCTTCCGGTGCTCGCCGCGGTGCTCGCGATTCTCGGTTACTCGGTGAACGAGTCGGTGGTCGTCTTCGACCGGGTGCGCGAAAACTTCCGCAAGATGCGCCGCGCCTCGGTACCCGAGATCCTCGACAGCGCGATTACCGCGAACATCTCGCGCACGATCATCACCCACGGGTCGACGCAGATCATGGCGCTGACCATGCTGATGTTCGGCGGCCCGGCGCTGTACTACTTCGCCCTCGCGCTGACAATCGGCATCCTGTTCGGGATCTACTCCTCGGTGTTCGTCGCCAGCCCGCTGCTCATGTGGCTGCGCGTCTCGCGCGCCCAGTTCGTGCGGGAGCGGAAGTCTAAGCGGGACGAGAACGAAGGCGCGGTGGTCTGAGGGGTCTGACCCCGAAGCCGTGCTTAAATCCTCCGCGCCAGTTCGGCGGCCTTCCCCGTATATCCGGCCGGCGTGAGCGCGAGCAGGCGCTTCTTCGCCGCTTGGGGAATCTTCAGTCGCCGGACGAATGCGGCGAACTGGCGCCGATCGAGGCGCCGGCCGCGGGTGAGCGCCTTGAGCTGCTCGTAGGCGTCCGGCACGCCGTGTCGGCGCATCACCTGCTGCACCGCCTCGGCGAGCACCTCCCAGTTCGCCTCGAGGTCCTCGGCGAGCCGCTTGGGGTCCGCCTCGAGCTTGCCGAGGCCGCGCTGGCAGGCCACGACGGCCAGCAGCGTGTGACCGAGCGCGGCACCGACGTTGCGCAGTGCGGTCGAATCCGACAGGTCGCGCTGCCAGCGCGACACCGGCAACTTCTCGGCGAGATGGCGCAGCAGGGCATTGGCAACACCGACGTTGCCCTCTGAATTCTCGAAGTCGATCGGGTTGACCTTGTGCGGCATGGTCGACGAGCCGACCTCGCCCGCCTTCAGCCGCTGGCGAAAGTAGCCGAGCGCGATGTAGCCCCACAGGTCGCGGTCGAGATCGAGCAGCACGGTGTTGGCGTGGGCATAGGCATCGAACAACTCGGCAAACGAGTCGTGCGGCTCGATCTGGATGGTATAGGCATTGAACTCGAGCCCGAGTCGGCCGACGAAGCGCCGGCACAGCCGCTCCCAGTCGATCCCGGGGTAGGCGACGAGGTGCGCGTTGTAGTTGCCCACCGCACCATTCATCTTGCCGAGCAGGCTGACCGCCGCGATACGCGCACGGGCGCGGCGCAGGCGGCTCACCACGTTCGCCAGCTCCTTGCCGAGCGTGGTCGGCGACGCGGGCTGGCCGTGGGTGCGCGAGAGCATCGGCAGCCGCGCGTGGCGCCGCGCCAGCGTGGCGAGCACCTCCGTCAGCGCATCGAGCCGCGGCAGCATCACCTGCTCGCGCGACTCGGCGAGCATCAGCGCGTAGGACAGGTTGTTGATGTCCTCCGACGTGCAGGCGAAGTGGATGAATTCGAGCGCGCGCTCGATTTCAGCGTTGGCGGCGAGCTTGCCGCGCAGCCAGTATTCGATCGCCTTGACGTCGTGATTCGTCTCGGCCTCGATGTTCTTGATGTGCTCGGCATCGCGCTCGGAAAAAGCCGCGACCAGCCGTCGCAGCGTCGCGCGCGTCCCACGCGCGAAGGGCCTGAGCTCACGTATGCGCGGCTCGGCAGCAAGCATCTGCAGCCAGGCGAGCTCGATACGCACGCGGTAGCGGATCAGCGCGTGCTCGCTGAAATACGCCCGCAAGGGATCGAGTGTCTTTGCGTACCGCCCATCGAGCGGAGAGAGCGCGCTGAGCGGCGAAGGCATGAGTGGCATTATAAGCCGTGGCCCCTGTTCAACGCGTCAGCCTCGAGCGTGTCGTGCGCGAAGCACGCGCCTGCCGCCTGTGCGCGGCCTCGCTGCCGCAGGCACCCAAGCCGGTGTTCCGGGTCGGCCGTGGCGCGCACCTGATGATCGTCGGCCAGGCGCCCGGGCGACGGGTGCACGAAACCGGCGTGCCCTGGAACGACCCCTCGGGCGACACGCTGCGCAGCTGGCTCGCGCTGGATCGCGCGGCGTTCTACGACGCGTCGCGCATCGCGATTCTGCCGACCGGACTCTGCTATCCGGGCACCGTCGATGGCGGCGACCTGCCGCCGCGACCGGAGTGCGCACCGCTGTGGCATCCGCGCTTTCGCGCCGCGCTGCCCGAGGTACGCCTCACGCTGCTCGTCGGACAGTACGCACAGGCGCATTACCTCGGTGCGGCGCGCAAAGCGACGCTCGCTGCAACCGTGCAGGCGTACCGCGAATACGGGCCGGCCTATTTTCCGCTGCCGCATCCGAGCTGGCGCAACAGGGCCTGGGTGCGGCGCAACGCGTGGTTCGAGATCGATGTGATCCCCGCGCTGCGCCGCCTGGTTCACACGGTTTTGCGCTGAGCATCGAGCCGCGACGGTATAATCCGCGGCCCAGTCGACGCGCGCACCATGCTCCCGCAATGAAGCTTTTCGCCTCGCTCACCAGCCCCTACGCACGCAAGGTGCGTATCGTGCTCAGTGAGAAACGGATGGACTGCGAGCTCGAGCTGATCGACGTGATGCAGGCCGAACACGCCGCGATGGCCCACAATCCGCTGGGCAAGATTCCGGTGCTGCTGCTCGACGACAACACGCCGCTCTACGATTCGCGCGTCATCGTCGAATTTCTCGACAACATTTCGCCGATCCGGCGCCTCATCCCGAAGGGCAACCGCGAGCGCATCGCCGTGCGCCGCTGGGAGGCACTCGCTGACGGCGTGCTCGACGCCGCCGTGCTCGCGCGCCTCGAGAGTATGCGTCCGACGCATGAGCGCAGTGCCAGCTGGATCGCGCGTCAGGTCGGCAAAGCCGAGCGCGGTCTTTTACAGATGGCCGAGGAGCTCGACGAACGCAACTGGTGCCACTACGACAGGTACACGCTCGCCGACATCGCGGTCGGTTGCTGCCTCGGCTGGCTCGACTTCCGCAAGCCGGGAGACATCGACTGGCTGGGGAAATACCCCAAACTGGCGCGGCATTTCGCCAAGCTGTCCAAACGCGCGGCCTTCATCGCCACGGCACCGACGGCCTGAGCGCCCGGCTGGGCGTACGCCGGGCGCGCTCAGCCGACCGCGTCGAGTGAAGGCTCGGTCGACGCGAGCCCCGCGCCGTGGGTACCGCTGATGATCGCGCCACCGAGGCAGACCTCGTCGTCGTACAGCACCACCGACTGCCCCGGCGTCACCGCCCATTGCGGCGCGTCGAAGCGGACCGACACGGCAGCGCCCCCGGAGCGCAGCAGCGTGCAGGCCGCAGCCGCCTGGCGGTAGCGCGTCATCGCCGTGTGCCGCGATGGCGCCGTCGGCGCCACCCCCGCGACCCAGCTCGCCTCCAGCCCCTCGAGCGCACGGCTCATCAGCAGCGGGTGGTCGTGCCCCTGCACGATGGTCAGCGTGTTCGTCTCCAACGCCTTGCGCGCGACGTACCAGGCCTCGCCGGAGGCGCCGCGCCGGCCGCCGACGCCGATGCCCTTGCGCTGACCAAGCGTGTAGAACGCGAGCCCGACGTGCTCGCCGACCCTGCGTCCGTCGTCAGTGACGATCGGCCCCGGCGCGTGCGGCAGGTAGCGGTTGAGAAATTCGCGGAACGGCCGCTCGCCGATGAAGCAGATGCCGGTCGAGTCCTTTTTTGCGTGGTTCGGCAGCCCTGCCTCCTGCGCCATGCGACGGACCTCCGTCTTCTTCAACGCGCCCACCGGAAACAGCACGCGCGCCAGCTGGGCCTGGGTCAGACGATGCAGGAAGTAGCTCTGGTCCTTCGCCCGGTCTGCGCCGCGCAGCAGTTCGGTCAGTCCGCCCCGCGCGCGCAGCTGCGCGTAGTGCCCGGTCGCGATCCGCTCGGCGCCCAGCCGCAGCGCGTGGTCGAGAAAGGCCTTGAACTTGATCTCCGCGTTGCACAGCACGTCCGGGTTCGGCGTGCGCCCGGCAGCGTACTCGGCGAGGAAGGTCGCGAAGACCCGTTCCTTGTACTCGGCGGCGAAGTTCACCGCCTCGAGCGGGATGCCGATCACGTCGGCCGCCGCCGCGGCATCGACCAGGTCCTGGCGCGTCGAGCAATACGCGTCGTCGTCGTCGTCCTCCCAGTTCTTCATGAACAAGCCGACGACGTCGTAGCCCGCGCGCTTGAGCAGCCACGCCGCGACGGAGGAATCGACCCCGCCCGACATGCCTACGACAATACGCTGCGCGTTCCCGCTCATCCGATGCGTCCTGAAAATCTCAGGAAAACTCTTTCGACAGCACGGCGAGCGGAAAGTGCCGCCCCGCGAGATGGTCCTCGATGCACTGCATCACCAGCGGCGTGCGATGCTCGGCGCTGCGCGCCGCGATCTCCTCGCGCGTCAGCCAGTGCGTGCGAACGATCTCCTGGTCGAGCGCCCGGTCGGGCTCGGCACCCTCCGAGCGGCCGCTGAAGGTGAAGCGCAGAAAGGTGATGTCCTGCGGCGCATAGACATAGCGGTACACGCCCACCAGCGCCTCGGGCATGAAGCGGTGCGCAGTCTCTTCCATGACCTCGCGCACACAGGCTTCGACCAGGCTCTCGCCCGGATCGAGATGGCCCGCCGGCTGGTTGAGCACGTGCCGGCCGTCGTGGATCTCCTCGACAAGCAGAAATCGGCCGTCCGCCTCGATGACGGCGGCCACCGTCACCGACGCCTTCCAATCGCTCATGCAGCCCTGCGCGAATTCGCGCGGATGAAATCGGCCATTCGGGTGACGCCCTTCTCGATCGCGGCCTGCGACGCGGCATAGGAAAAGCGCACGTGCTGACCCTCGTCGGGCACCCGCGCGCCAAAGTGAATGTCGGCCAGCAAGGCCACCCCGGCTTCGTTCAGCAGCCGCTTCCTGAACTCCTCGGAGTCCGCCGCGCCGATCCGGCGACAGGCCTCGGTCACGTTCGGCCAGACGTAAAACGCGCCGCCCGGCACCTGGCAGCTCACCCCGGGTACCTCGTTCAGCAGCCGCACGATGAGGTCGCGCCGTGCGAGGAACTCGGCGCGCATGCGCTCGGCCGCGTCCTGCGGCCCGGTGATCGCCTCGACCGCGGCCCACTGCGAAATCTGCGAAGCGCAGGATTCGGTGTTGGTGATCCAGCGCGTGAACACCGGCGCCAGCACTGGATTCGAGGTGAAGCCGATACGCCAGCCGGTCATCGCCCAGGTCTTCGAGGCGCCGTCGGAGATGATCGTGCGCTCGTACATCCCGGGCAGCTGTGCGATGGAGAAGAACTCGCCGGCGTAGGCCAGCCGCGAGTAGATCTCGTCGGCGTAGACCCAGACCTGGGGATGCTTGCGCAGAATCGCGGCGATCGCCTCGAGGTCCGCGCGCGAAAGCAATCCGCCGGTCGGGTTGTGCGGCGTGTTGAGGATCAGCAACTTGGTGCGCGGCGTGATCAGCCGCTCGAGCTCGGCCGGGTCGAAGCCGAAGCTGCGCGCTTCGCGCAGATGGATCGGCACCGGAACCGCACCGTTGGCCGCGATCTGCGACTCGTAGATCGGGAATCCCGGATTCGGGTAGATCACCTCGTCGCCGGCGCCATAGTCGGTGGTCGACAGGATCGCGTAGGCGATGAACGGCTTCGCACCCGCCCCGACGACGACATCGGCCGCCCGGATCGGCAGGCCACCGCGCAGTCCGGCCATGTACTTCGCCGCCGCCTCGCGCAGCTCGTCGATGCCGGCCGAGGGCGTGTAGCCATGCTTGCCGGACTGGATGGCGCGGATCGCAGCCGCCTGCACGTTCTCCGGCGCGGGGAAATCGGGCTGGCCAATACAGAAGCTGATGATGTCTTTGCCCGTGCGCGCGAGCGCATTGACTTCAGCGAGTACGACGAAGGCGTTCTCGGTGCCGAGGTGGCTCGCGCGGTTGCTGATCTGGGGCATGCGGGGACTCCCTGATAAGACGCGGCGCCGTCAAACCCGACAGGCGCTCAAACCGCGATTTTAGCGAATCGCACTACGGGGCCGGGCTAAGATAGCCCCTCGCCCAAGGGAGGAATGCCATGAACGAACCGCTACCAACCCCCTCGCCCGATGCCGCGTTCATTCGCGAAGGCAACGCCAGGCCAGCGGGCGCAGGACTCGACTGGTGGACCCGGGCCTGGCCGCTGTTCACGCGCCAGGTCGGAATGTGGATCGGGCTGATCGTGGTCACCTTCATCATCATCGTCGTGGCATCACTGATTCCGGTGCTGGGACAGCTCGCCATTTTCCTGTTCGGGCCGGTGATCGCCGGCGGATTGATGCTCGGCGCGCGCGAGGTCGACCGGGGGGGCGCGCTGACCTTCGGCCACCTCTTTGCGGGCTTCTCAAACCAGATGGGACAGCTGGTGCTCGTCGGTGTGATCTACCTGGCGGGGATGGTCATCGCCGCGGTGGTCATCGGGCTGGTCGCGGGCGTCGGCGTCGGCACGATGCTGATGGGCTCCCCGGGCGGCCCCGATCCGGCTGCGGTCGGCGCTGCCGGCGCCACCGGCGTTCTGCTCGCGGTGCTGATCGGGCTTGCGCTCATGCTGCCGCTTTACATGGCGATGTGGTTCGCGCCCGCGCTGGTGGTGTTCCACCAGCTCGGCGCCATGGACGCGATGAAGGCGAGCTTCTTCGGCTGCCTGAAGAACATCGTGCCGTTCCTGATCTACGGCATCGTCGGCATGCTGCTCGGCATCGTCGCGTCGATCCCGTTCGGCCTCGGCTGGCTGGCGCTCGGCCCGGTGATGACCGCCTCGGTCTATGTCGGCTACCGCGACATCTACCTGTCGAGTTAGCCCGGCTTCACCCAGGTCTCCGACCAGGCCAGGCAGGCGCTCGAAGACTCGCGCTCCCCGCGCCGCTCCGGCCAGGGCGTGCCCGGCGCGGCGCGGCCATTGCGCTCGACGCGCGCCGTGCGCGCCGGGAAGAAGGTGCTGAACACGCCGATTGGCCGGTCGTTGAATCCGGGCGGCACGTGCAGCACGAACGGCGCCAGAAAATCCTGCCACCCCAGCACGATCTTGGCGCCGGATGCGGTGACCTCTTCGCGCGCGCCGCTGGCAATGTCGCCGTGGCGCGCAAACGCCGCCTGCGCCACCGGCAGCCGGGTATCGGCGAACGCCGGATAAAGCAGCGATTCGATCGTCGACTGCAGCCAGCGCGCGACGGCCTCGTTGTCGGCATACACCTGCACCGCGCCGTCGGTGAGCGTGCTTTGTACGAACAGCGCATGCCCCGCGCCCGCGGGGCACCACAGCACGCGCCAGTGGCTGATGCGGTCCGACTGCGTCTTGCCACCATCCGCGCTCAGGCGGATGAACGAGTTCTCGCCGGTCATCAAGACGTTGTTGGGATCGACGGGTGACACCATGGGTTGCCTCCTTGGGTGCGATGATGGGGTCAGACCCCTTGCGAGCTGATCGTAGGCCCCTGATTGATCCAAAAGGGGGTCTGCCCCCGTGTCGCGCCTAACGATTCGCCCGTTGCGCGACAGCGTTCGCCAGCACGTTCACCCCCGGCAGCGTGCGCTCGAGCGTCGCGTGCTCGTGATTGTTGTGCGTGATGCCGTCCGTGCAGGGCGTGAAGATCATCGCGGTCGGCGCGACGCGGGCGACGAAGTAGGCATCGTGCCCCGCCTGGGAGGCGATGTCCATCGACGGCAGGCCGAGCGCCGCGGCCGTATCGCGCACCAGCGCAATGCATGACCTGTCGAACAGGTCGGCGTTCCAGGTCCAGGCGTCGAGCAGCTTCATGTCGACGTTGGCGCGCCGCGCGCATTCGGTCATCGCGGCATGGAATTCGTCGAGCATGGCCTGCGCCGTCTGCGGCTCCTCGTGGCGCACGTCACCGGTGAACTGCGCCCAGTCCGACAGGATGCCGGGCTTGTTCGGCCAGGCGACGATGCGCGCCGCGGTGCCCTTGCCGCCGCTCGGGTGGTATTTCCAGCCGATGTCGTTTACCGCCACCGCGAGCATCGAGGCGCCAACCAGCGCATTCTTCCGCTTGTCCATCGGCCAGGGTCCGGTATGCGCAGTCTCGCCGGCGACCTCGACGATGAAGCCGTGCGCGGTGTAGCCGTGCGTGACCACGCCGACGTCGACCCCCGCCCGGTCGAGCAGCGGCCCCTGCTCGATGTGCAGCTCGAAATAGGCATCGAGCGCGCGTCCGCCGACCGGCGCCGTTCCCGCGTAGCCGATGCGCGCCAGCTCGTCGCCGAAGCGCTTGCCATCGTCGTCGTGCCGGTCAAGCACCCAGTCGAGCGCGTGCGCGCCGGCGAAGGCGCCGGAGGCGATCATCGGCGGCGAGAAGCGCGCGCCCTCCTCGTTCGTCCAGTTGACCACCTCGATCGGCCGCTGCGTCTCGATGCCGCGGTCGTTCAGCGTGCGCACGATCTCGAGCCCGGCAAGCACGCCGACGATGCCGTCGTAGCGCCCGCCGTTCACCTGGGTGTCGAGATGGCTGCCCACGACCACCGGCGCAGCCGAGGCGTCGCGCCCCGCGCGCCGCGCGAACATATTGCCGACCTGGTCGACCGTGACCGCGCAGCCCGCTTCGCGGCACCAGGCGGCGAACAGGTCGCGCATCTCGCGGTCTGCGTCGGATAGCGCGACGCGCGCCAGGCCGCCGGGGCGGCCGAGGCCGATCTCGGCCGAGCGCTCGACGCTCTGCCAGTAGCGCGCGGCGTTGATGCTCAGAGCAGTCTGCAGAGGCGCATTCATGGCGTGCATTGTATCGGCACCGCGTCGAGGTCCGATGCAGTGTATCGTTTCAGCGGTTCGCGCGGAGCCATGGCCGCTGCGCCTGCGTCGCCTCACTGGACAGCAACCCGATGCACTGCACTGCCTGTCAATTCGAGAACCCGCCCAAGGCCCGCTTTTGCGGCCAGTGCGGCGCTTCGCTCGCCGTCCGCTGTCCGGCGTGCAACGAGCCCGTGACGCCCGAGCTGCGCTTCTGCACCGCCTGCGGGCATGCGCTGACCACCGCCGCCACAACTCCGACCAAGGAACCTGCGCTGCCGGCCGAAGAAGACGGCGAGCGGCGCCACGCCACCGTCGCATTTTCCGACCTCTCGGGCTACACCGCCCTCAACGAGCGCCTCGACCCGGAGGAAGTCGAGGCGATCATGGCGCGCATCAAGCGCGAGGCGCTCGCCATCGTCGAGCGCCACGGCGGCACGGTGAACCAGTTCGTCGGCGACGAGATCATGGCGCTGTACGGCGTGCCGGTGGCGCGACGCGACGACCCGGGGCGCGCGGTGCACGCCGCCTTCGAGCTGCACGCGGCGGTGCGCGCCATCAGCGAAGAGCTCGCGCCACGCATCGGCTGCGCGCTCGGCATGCATACCGGGGCGAGCACAGGGCTGGTCGTCGTGCGACGCAGCGACGCGCGCGCCGGCCAGTTCACGGTCACCGGCGACACGGTCAACACCGCTGCGCGGCTGCGGTCGCTCGCCGCCGACGACGAGGTGGTCGTCGGCGCCGACACTTGGCGCGAGATCTCTGCGCTGTTCGATGCCGAGCCGGGCGAGGCGGTGAGCGTGAAGGGCAAGCAGCAGCCGGTGGTGCCCTACCGCGTCCGTGGCGCGCGCAGCCGGGCCGACGCGGGGCGTCCTTTTGTCGGGCGCACCGAGGAGGTGCAGCAGTTCGATGCGCTGTTACGCACCTGCCGTGAGCTCCGCCGCGGCCGCGTCATTGTCGTGCGCGGCGACCCGGGTATCGGCAAAACACGCTTACTCGGCGAATTCCAGACGCGCGCCGCAGCGGGCGGTTTCGCCTGCCACAGCGCGCTGATCCTCGATTTCGGCGCCGAGACCGGGCGCGACGCGGTGCGCAGCCTGGCACGCGGGCTGCTCGGACTTCCGCCCGAGGCGGACGAGACCGCGCGCGCTGCGGCGGCACACGACGCCTGCGGCGACGGAATGACCGCCCCCGAGAACGAGATGTTCGTCTGCGTGCTGCTCGACATCGAGCCGCCGCCCGCGCAGCGCGCGATCTACGCCGCGCTGTCGCGCGAGGCGCGCGTACGCGGGGTGCGCGACACATTCTGCGACCTCGTGCGTGCGGCCGGCGTGCGCGGCCCCCTCCTCCTGCTGGTCGAAGACGTGCACTGGGCCGACGCCCTGACGCTCGATCGCCTTGCCGCGGTCGCGGCGCTCACCCAGTCCCAGCCGCTGCTGCTGATCGCCTCCACGCGCTTCGAGAACGACCCCACCGCGGGTCCCTGGCGTAGCGCCCTGCACGGCGTGCCGACCACCGGCATTAATCTCGTTCCGCTCGCAGGTGACGAGGCCGAACGGCTTGCCAAGTCCTTTGCCGGCATGACCGATGCATTGATGCGCGAATGCGTGCAGCGCGCCGCGGGCAACCCGCTGTTCCTCGAGCAGCTGCTGCTCAATGCCGACGAAGCTGGCCAGGCGAGCCTGCCGGGCTCGATCCAGTCGCTCGTCCATGCCCGCCTCGACCGGCTCGAGGCACCCCACAAGCAGGCAGTCCAGGCGGCCGCGGTGCTCGGCCAGCGCTTCTCGCTCGAGGCGCTGCGCCACCTGATCGAAGATCCGGCCTACGACTGCAGCGCGCTGGTCGCCCATTTCCTGGTGCGACCGGTGGAAGACGGGTTTCTGTTCAGCCACGCGCTGATCCGCAACGGCGTCTACGAATCGCTGCTGCGCGCGCGCCGCCGGCAGCTGCACGCGCGCGCCGCGCAGCGCTTCGAGTCGAGCGACCCCGTGCTCGCCGCCGAGCACTGGGACCGCGCCGAGGATCCGCGTGCGGCCGTCGCATACCTTGGGGCCGCGGAGTCGGAAGCCACCCGCTTCCGCTACGAGCACGCGCTCACGCTCGCCGATCGCGGCCTCGAGCTCACCGCCGAAGGCGGACCGCGCTTCGCGCTACTGATGGCGCGCGGCGGCCTGCTGCTCGAGCTCGGCCGCACAGCTGAGAGCATCGACGCCTACCGCGCGGCGCTCGACGCGGCCGCCGACGACGCTCAGCGCGCGCGCGCCCTCATCGGCATGGCCTCGGGCATGCGCATCAATGACAGCATCGACGATGGCCTCGCCGCGCTCGCCAAAGCGCAGCCGCTCGCGGAGCAGGCCGGGCTCGCGCTCGAGCTTGCTCGTTTGCATCACTTGCGCGGCAACCTGTTCTTCCCGCTCGGTCGATTGGACGAATGCCTGCGCGAGCACCAAGCATCGCTTGAATACGCGCGTGCCGCTGGCTCGATCGAGGCCGAGGCTACGGCGGTCGGTGGACTGGGCGACGCGTATTACCTCCAGGGGCGTATGCGCTCTGCGCATGAGCAATTCGCGCGATGCGTCGAGCTATCGCGCGAGCACGGCTTCGCTCGCCTCGAGGCTTCGGTGCTGCACATGGTCGGCTGGACCTCCGAATACCTACTCCAGCCACGCAACGCGCTGGACATCGGTCTGGAGGGGACCGTGCTAGCCAAGCGCCTGTCCGATCCGCGCGCCGAGTTGCTCTCGCACGCGCTCGTTGCAGCGATGGCGGGGCGGGCGCTGTGCGACCTGGATCTCGCGGCAGTCCACGCGAAGGAACAGCGTAGGCTGGCCGAACTGCTCGACGCAAACCGCTTCTTTTCACAAGCCCTCCACAACGCCGCGCAAATTGCCCTCGCCAAGGGTGACCGTGATGCTGCGCTTACGCTGTGCCGCCAGGGCTTGACCGACGTAGGTGAGGCGGGACTGCGGTTCGTCGGCCCGATACTTTATGGCGTCATGGCCCGCGCAGTGCAGAATGTCACCGCAGGCGCGAAGGCGCTGCACGAGGCGGAAGCACTTCTCAAAGCGGGCGCCGTGAGCCACAACCATTTTTGGTTTGGTTTCGACGCGATCGATGCTCGCCTCGAGTGGATGGATTGGGACGGCATCGAGCGCTCCTGTGCGCAACTCGAACGCTACGCCGCGCGCGAGCCACTGCCGTGGTCGGACTTCGTCATCGCTCGCGGGCGCGCCCTCGCGCGCTTCGGTCGTGGCGAGCGAAGCGATGAGCTTCGTTCCGCGCTCTCCGCCCTGCGCGAGACGGCTGCCCGCGCGGAATTCAACGCCGCCCTGCCTGCGTTGGATTCCGCGCTGGCCAACCTGGGGTCAGACCCCTGTGGATAAGTCGAACGGGGTCTGACCCCGTTGGACTTATCCACAGGGGTCTGACCCCATTTCTAGCCGACCGTCTTCAGCACCTCGGCCACCGCGCCGAACATCTGGTCGAAGTGCTTCGGCTCGACGATCAGCGGCGGGCAGAAGCCGATGTTGTCGCCGATCGGCCGTACGTAAACGCCCTTCTCCCAGCATTTCTCGAACACCTCGAAGCCGCGCGCGCCGGGCGCACCGGGGCGCGGTTCGAGCTCGATCGCCCCGATGAGGCCCAGGTTGCGGCAGTCGACGACGTGCGGTGCGCCCTGGAAGGCGTGGATGCCGTCCTCGAAGGCCTGGGCGAGCGCCCCGTTTGCGCGCGTGAGCAGCTTTTCTTCCGCGTAGGTGTCGAGCGCACCCATCGCCGCGGCGCAGGCCAGCGGATGCCCGGAGTAGGTGTAGCCGTGGAAGAACTCGACGCCCGCACTCTGCGTATTCATGAAGGTTTCGTAGATCGCGTCGGAGGCGATCACGCCGCCGAGCGGCACCGTGCCCGAGGTGATCGCCTTGGCGAACATCATCAGATCCGGTTCGACCTCGAAATACTGCGCCGCGAACGGCGTGCCGAGACGGCCGAAGCCGGTAATCACCTCATCGAGGATCAACAGGATGCCGTGGCGGCGCGTGATCTCGCGCAACCGCTTGAGGTAGCCCTGCGGCGGCACCAGCACGCCGCCCGCGCCGGAGACCGGCTCGACGATCACCGCGGCGATGTTCTCGGCGCCGTGCAGCGGGATGATGCGCTCCTCGAGCTCGTCGGCGAGCTCCGCGCCGCTCTCGGCGCAGCCGCGCACGAAAGCGCGCGTCTTCAGATCCTGGGTGTGGCGCAGGTGGTCGACACCCGGCAGCAGCATGCCGGCGTAGGCCTTGCGGTTCAGCGGCACGCCACCGACCGAGATGCCGGCAAGGTTGACGCCGTGGTAGCCCTTTTCGCGCCCGATGAAGCGCGTGCGCGTGGGCTCGCCCTTCAGACGGTGGTAGGCGAGCGCGATCTTGAGCGCGGTATCCGCAGCCTCCGAGCCCGAGTTGGTGAAGAACACGTGGTCCAGCCGCGGCGGCGTGAGCTCGGCCACGCGCGCCGCAACCTGGAACGGCAGGCGATGGCCGAGGGAGAACGACGACGCGTAATCGAGCTCGCCCGCCTGCTTGCGGATCGCCTCGACGATGCGCGGCCGGCAGTGACCCGCGTTGACGCACCACAGCGTGGCCAGGCCGTCGAGCACCTGCTTGCCATCCTCGGTGGTGTAGTACATGTCCTTCGCCGACGCGATCATCTTCGGCGCACGCTTGAAGCGCCGGTTGTCGGTGAACGGCATCCAGTAGTGCTCCAGCGCCGGCGCACCGGACTGCGCTGCGTTCATGACCTGCTCCTTCTCCGTTGTTTCTGGCCCGCCTAAGCTGACAGGCGCAGCTCGGCGCGCACCGTATCCCAGGGCACCGCGACAGCTGCGCCGCGGCGCTCGATCAGCCCGAGGGCCCCGAGCTGGACGACATCAGTATGCACGTTCTTGTAGTCGCGCTGCAGGCGTTTCGCGAGCGCATAAACGCTGAGCGGTCCGTCGGCGGCGAGCCGCTCGAGGAGCTGCCAGCGCGCCGGCGTCAACGCCCGCAGCAGGGCCGGCAGGTCGGGCAGCGCGAGAATGCGGCGCGGCGCCAGCTGCCCGCCTTCCTCGAGGTGGATCCACGCCGCCTCGAATCGATCGAGCGCCTCGCCGGCACCTTCGAAGCGCAGCTCGAGCGCTCGCTTTGGGATCACGGAACTCATACCGCCTCCAGGTCGCGCTCGAAGTCGTAGCGCAGCTGCTCGACCGAGCGGAAGTCATACGCTGCTGCACGCCCGCGCGACATGCGCAGATGCGACTGCGCCGTACCGTGTTCGTAGCGCAGCAGGCATTCGCCGCCGCGCAGATAGGCGAGACGGTACACCAGCCCCCGCGCCTCGCGCGCGAGGCGGATCTCGATGCAGTCTCCATCGGGCAGCTGGCAGCGCTGCTCGAGAAGGACGTCGACGGCCGGGGTGCGGGTCATATATGGCTTAGCATACCATAGCCGATGCTCTAGAATCCTCGCATGGCCTCCCGAAACGAATTCTTCAACCTCTACCGGCATGGTTTCGCCCGCGTCGCGGTCGCGACGCCCGCGGTGCGCGTCGGCGACCCACAGTTCAACCTCGAGCGCACGCTCGATTTGATGCGCGGCGCGGCACGGCGCAGGGCGCTGCTGGCGGTGTTTCCCGAGCTCGGCCTCTCGGCCTACAGCTGTGAAGACCTGTTTCACCAGCGTGCCCTGATCGACGGCACGCAGGCCGCGCTCGCGGCGCTGCTCGCGCGCAGCCGCGCGCTGCCGATCGCGGCGCTGGTCGGCTTGCCGGTGCAAGTCGACGGCCTGCTGTACAACTGCGCGGCGCTGGTGAGCCGCGGGCGGCTGGTCGGCGTGGTGCCGAAGACCTACCCGCCGAACTACCGCGAGTTCTACGAGCTGCGTCATTTCACGCCGGGCGACACGGCGACCGCGCGCGAGATCACGCTCGCCGGCCAGCGCACCCCATTCGGCACCGACCTGTTGTTTCGCCTCGCGGAGCTGCCGGGCCTGGTGCTGTTCCCCGAAGTCTGCGAAGACCTCTGGGTGCCAGCGCCGCCTTCGACCTTCGCCGCGCTCGCCGGCGCCACGGTGATCGCCAATCTGTCGGCTTCGAACATTGTCATCGGCAAGCATGAATACCGCCGCGAGCTCGCCTCCAACCAGTCGGCACGCTGCATCGCCGCTTACCTGTTCAGCGCCGCCGGCGCGGGCGAGTCGACCACCGACCTGGCCTGGGACGGCCACGCCATGGTCTGGGAGAACGGCACGCTGCTGGGCGAATCGCGCCGCTTCGCCGACGAACCGCAGCTGACCTTCGCCGACCTCGATCTCGAGCGCCTTGCCGCGGACCGCATGCGACAGAACTCCTTCGGCCTGTCGGCGCGCCGTCATGCGGCCGAGGTACGCCGCTTCCGCTCGATCGAGTTCTCCCTGCCGTTGCCGCGCGGGCGCATCGCGCTCGAGCGCCGCATCGCGCGCTTTCCCTACGTGCCCGACGACCCCGCGACACGCGACGCGCGCTGCGAGGAGGTCTATCGCATTCAGGTGCAGGGCCTCGCCACGCGCATGCGCGCCTCCGGCAGCCAGAAGCTCGTCATCGGCATCTCGGGCGGGCTCGACTCGACCCAGGCGCTGCTGGTCTGCGCCCGGGCGATGGACCAGCTCGGCCTGCCCCGGCGCAACATCCTCGCCTACACCATGCCGGGCTTCGCGACCACCGCGCGCACCCGCAATCAGGCCTGGCAGCTGATGCGCGCAATCGGCGCCCGCGCCGAGGAGATCGACATCCGACCGTCCTGCGCGCAGATGCTGAAGGATCTCGGCCACCCCTTTGCCAAGGGGCGCAAGGTCTACGACGTGACCTTCGAGAATGTGCAGGCGGGCGAGCGCACCAGCCATCTGTTCCGGCTCGCCAACCATCACGGCGGCATCGTCGTCGGCACCGGCGACCTGTCCGAGCTGGCGCTCGGCTGGTGCACCTATGGCGTTGGAGACCATATGTCGCACTACAACGTGAACGCATCGGTGCCCAAGACGCTGATCAAGTACCTGATCGGCTGGGTGGCGGGCTCGGGGCAGTTCGACCGCGCCGTGAGCCGCGCGCTGGAGCGTGTGCTCACCACCGAGATCAGCCCGGAGCTGGTGCCGGGCTCGAAGCGAGGGCAGCCGACGCAGCTCACCGAGTCGGTGATCGGGCCCTACGCGCTGCAGGACTTCCACCTGTATTACACGCTGCGCTTCGGCTACGCGCCCACCAAGATCGCGTTTCTCGCCTGGAGCGCCTGGCAGGGCAAGGACGGCTATGCGCTGGACGAAATCCGCAAGTGGCTGCAGGTGTTCCTGACGCGCTTCTTCCAAACCAGTCAGTTCAAGCGCAGCGCGCTACCCAACGCACCGAAGGTGGGTTCTGGCGGCTCGCTTTCGCCGCGTGGCGACTGGCGTGCGCCTTCCGACGGCAGTGCGGCGGCCTGGCTGACCGATCTGGAACAGGTCCCGTCGCGCACGCGCTGAACGGCAGCCGCCTGCCGGTTTGCACCTCGTCACGTGCAACTATTGACGGTGCTCAAGCCACGCAGGATTTTCGCGTCTAAGCTACGAGGCATGCTGCGCGCGCGCGTAGGCCTTGCCGGTTCCGTCGCGTTTTCCCTCCTCCTCCTGGCGACGGCCGGCGGCGTTGCGCGCAGCGACTCTTCTTCCGCGTCGCACGGCCCGCGCTACGAATACATTTACGGCGCCGAGCTGATGAGCGCGCAGGAACGCGACGCCTATCGGCGCGAGCTGTCGCGCGCGCAGACCGAGCCCGAGCGCAAGCAGATCCGCGAGCGGCAGCGCAAGCGCCTGCATCGGCGTGCGCGCGAGCGCGAGGTCACGCTGGACGACGCCGGTGTGGTGCAGCAGCGCGGCCGCCGGCAATGAAACTCGCGCTGTGCGTCGGCGTCGGGCTGTTCGCCCTGCTGCCCGCCACGGTGTCCGCCGGCGGCGACCCGGCGCGCGGCGAGCGCCTGCACTCGATCTGCCTGCAGTGCCACGGCACCGAGCTCTACGTCCCGCCGCGCCGGCGCGTCACCAGCCTCAAGGCGCTGCGCCGCGAGGTTGAGCGCTACGGGGATTACTACAATCCGCGGCTGTCGAAGCAGGACGTCGACGATCTCGTCGCTTGGCTGAACCGCGACTTCTACAAGTTCCCGGGGTAGCGGCGCTAGCGCTTGTCGCCGAGCGCTGCGGAGGCGAGCTTGGTCACGTCGATGCCCTCGCAGCTGCTCAGCAGGCCACCGCAGGCGTGCCCGTCGCGTGCCGCCTCGAGCGCGCGCTGGTAGTACACGCGCGCCGCGTCCTCGAAGCCCAGTCCCTGGGCCGCCTCGCCGAGCATGAAGTACGACAGGTCGGACAGCGTCTCGGCGCGCATCACCGACACCGCGAGCTCGCGCCAGGCGCCGGCCTGGCGATAGGTCGGCCACTCACCCTTGTTCGAGCGGTAGGTGATCGAGCAGGCAAAGGTGCAGGTGAACACCACCTCGCCGCGCCGGAAGCGCTCCACCTCGCCCGCGACGAAGGTCAGCGCCTCGGCGGTCTTCGCGACACGGCGCGCGTAGTCCTCGCGCGACTCTTCGCCCGCGCGGCTGACGACGCGCTCGTTGGTCGCCTCGGGTACCGCGAGGAAATTCGGGGCCGCGCTCGGCCCGCGCGCCTTGGCCGCGACGTAGAGCGGCTCGACCTGCGGCACCAGCGCACGCAGGCGCTCGATGCGCGTGTCGACCGCGGGATGCGTTGAGAGGAATTCCATCGGCGCGCCGCGGTCTTCCTTGGCCATCTTCTGCCACAGGGTCACCGCTGCGTTCGGGTCGTAGCCGGCACGCGCCGCGAGCTCGATGCCGATCTGATCGGCCTCCGATTCGGCTTCGCGGCTGTTCGGCAGCGTGACCGCCAGTGCGGCCGCGGTCGCGCCGATCTGCAGGTTGCGGTCGAAGTCGTTCGAGTCCCGCGCCGTCACCCCGGCCAGCACCGTCACGCCGAGCCCGACGCCGATCGCCACCGACATGCGCTCGCGCGGATGGCTGACGAGCGCGTGCGCGATCTCGTGGCCCATGACCGCCGCAAGTTCGTCGTCGCTCGCATCAAGCTTGTCCCAGAAGCCGGTGAAGATGCCCATCTTGCCGCCGGCCATGCAGAACGCGTTGATCATCTTCGGCTCGTCGATGACCTCGATCTGCCAGTTCCAGTTCGCCGTATCCGACCGGAAGCGCACGGCCTGCGCGATCAGGCGGTCGGTGATGTCGTGGATCTGCTTGACGCGTGCCGTGCCGCTCTCGAGTTTGCCGCGATTGCCGAGTTGACCGATCATCGATCGATAGGCCGCGGCCGAGCCGCCGATGGCGTACTCCTCGGAGACCAGCATGAACTGGTTGCGGCCGGTGATCGGGTTGGTCGCGCAGCCGGCCAGCGCGGCGCAGAGCAGCGCAACGAAGACTGTGCACAGGCGGCGAATCATCACTGCCGATTTTACGCCGCGTGCCCGCCGCTGCGGAGGGCACGCGACACCGCATGTGACTTAGCGCACACCGAGCCCCGGCCGCAGGATCGGGCGCGCCGCGGCCGGCGCCGGTGCCCCGGATACGTCGCGGAACGCGAGCATCGCGCCGATGCGGCTCGAGGCCCCGTCGGTGAAGCCCGCGGCGCGCGGCTCTTCGCCGGCCTTAGGGTTACGGTAGCTGCCGAAGACCATGTCCCACAGCGGCAGGTCGGCGTAGTTGTACGCATGGATGCCGCGCCCGTGATGAATGGCGTGGCTCTCGGGGCGCTGCACCAGCGCACCGAGCCAGTGCGGCGTGCGGATGTTGGCGTGCTGGAACGCCGCGTTGAAGGCGAGGAACGCCGCGGCAATCGCCCCGGCCTCGGGCGTCAGGCCGAGCAGCGGGTAGAACACCAGCACCGCACAGGTGGTAAACAGCGCCGCGTCGATCGGATGCAGGTAGTAGGCGCCGAAGGCGTCGAGCGATTCCGCGCTGTGGTGCATCTGGTGGCCGAGCCGCCACAACCAGTTCCAGCTGTGCGCGGCGCGGTGGTACCCGTAGTGCGCGAGCTCGTACAGCAGGATGCCGACGAGCGCGCCGCCGACCGTGCCCAGCGCGGCGCCGTCGAACAGGCTGCTGCCGGGCAGCACCCGACCCCAGCCGATGCCCACGGCCATTGAGACGCCGTAGCTGGCGCCGGTGACGATCAGCGCACGCGCCTTCCAGCCGGTGGGCGCCGCGTAGCGCCGCGCGCGCCAGACGAAGTGCAGCGCGATGAACGGCGCGAGAAAAATGATCGAGTAGTAGTCTGCGAGTTCGAGCAACATGGCGTTCTCCTTCCCTTGCGTGAATGTCCCGTCGACAGGAAGCAGGTTCACGCAACGACGCCCTGCGCTTCAACACACAGTTTGTTGTGTTTTGTATCCGCTGCGTTTCAGCGCGGTCCACGGTGGACGGCGCAGCGGGCCGCCGACCCGCGAGGCGACGCCGCCGCGCTCAGGCCGCCTGTTTCAGCGGCGGCAACTCGCCGATGGCGCAGGCCACCGCGTCCTCGACCCGGTCGAGCCAGACGAACTCGAGCCGCTCGCGTGCCTCGGCCGGGACGTCCTCGAGGTCCTTCTGGTTGCGTCGCGGCAGCATCACGCTGCGGATGCCGGCGCGCAGCGCGGCCAGCACCTTCTCCTTGACCCCGCCGATCGGCAGCACCATGCCGCGCAGCGAGATCTCGCCGGTCATCGCGACGTCGCTGCTCACCGGCTGGCCGGTGAGCAGCGAGACCAGCGCGAGGTACATCGCCACGCCCGCGCTCGGGCCGTCCTTCGGCGTCGCGCCCGCGGGCACGTGCACGTGGAGGTCGATCGTATCGAGCGGGTCGTCGAGCAGCCTCTTCGCCAGCGTCAGCGCGGCCTGCGCCGATTCCTTCATCACCTCGCCGAGCTGGCCGGTGAGGATCAGCTTGCCCTTGCCGGGCACCCGGGTCGCCTCGATGAACAGGATGTCGCCACCGACCGGCGTCCAGGCGAGACCTGTGGCCACGCCCGGCACGCTGGTGCGCTCTGCCACCTCGTTCTCGAAGCGGCGCGCGCCGAGAATCGCATGCAAATCGCCGGCGTCGATCACGATCGGCAGCGTCGCGGCATTGCCCTCGGCGATGCGCATTGCGACGCTGCGCAGCACGGCGCCGATCTCGCGTTCGAGATTGCGCACCCCGGCCTCGCGCGTGTAATCGCGCGCGATGGCACTGAGCGCGGCGTCGGTCAGCCCGGCCTGCTCCGCCGTGAGGCCGTTCGCCTCGAGCTGGCGCATGACCAGGTAGCGGCGCGCGATCTCGAGCTTCTCTTCCTCCGTGTAGCCGGGCAGCTGGATGATCTCCATGCGATCGCGCAGCGGCCCCGGAATGGTGTCGAGCACGTTGGCGGTGGCGATGAACAGCACGCGCGACAGGTCGAAGTCGACGCCGAGGTAGTTGTCGCGGAACGTCGCGTTCTGCTCGGGATCGAGCACCTCGAGCAGCGCCGAGGCCGGATCGCCATGGAAGCCGCCCATGCCGAGCTTGTCGATCTCATCGAGCATCAGCACGCCGGCGCGGCTGCTGGCGCGGCGCACGGCCTGGATGATGTTGCCCGGCAGCGCGCCGACGTAGGTACGCCGGTGGCCGCGGATCTCGGCCTCATCGTGCAAGCCGCCGAGCGCGACGCGCTGGAAGACCCGCCCCGTGGCGCGCGCGATCGACTGGCCGAGCGAGGTCTTGCCCACGCCCGGCGGGCCGACAAAGCACAGAATCGGGCTCTTGCCCTCCGGGGCGAGCTTGCGCACCGCGAGGTATTCGAGGATCCGGCGCTTCACCTTGTCGAGGCCGTAGTGATCCTCGTCGAGCACCCTGCGCGCCGCCGCGATGTCGATCGGCTGCTGCGGCTCGAGCGCCCAGGGCAGCTCAGTGAGCCACTCGAGGTAGGTGCGCAGCATCGACGACTCGCCTGAGCCCTCGTGCATGCGCTGCAGGCGCTTGAGCTCCTTGTGCGCATGCTTGGCGACGTCTTCCGGCATGCCGGCCGAATCAATCGCCTTCTGCAGCGCCTCAAGCTCGGCCGAGCCGTCCTCGTCCTCGCCGAGTTCCTTCTGGATCTGGCGCATCTGCTCGCGCAGAACGTGCTCGCGCTGGCGGTCGCCGAACGCCTTCTTGGTCTGATCGCCGATTTCCTTCGAGATGCGCAGCACTTCGAGACGCTGCGACAGCAGCTCAAGCACGCGGTCGAGCCGCGCCTCGAGGGCGAAGGTCTCGAGCAGCGCCTGCTTCTCCTCGGCCTTGACGTCGAGCAGGTTGGCGACCATGTCGGCGAGCATGCCGGGCGCGTCGACGCTCTCGACCATGCCGGCGAGCTCGTCCGGCGCGTGCGGCAGCAGGCCGACCGCCTCGACCGCCTTCTGCTTGAGCTGCAGAAAGCGCGCCTCGATCTCGGGGGTCGTGTCGCCCGGCTCGTCGATCCAGGCGACGCGCGCGACCCGGTACGGCCAGCCCTCGATGAACTCGAGCACGCGAAAGCGCGTCTGCCCCTGCACGACGAGGTGGTGCGCACCGCCCGGGCTGGTGACGTAGCGCAGGATCTGGCCGGCCGTGCCGACCCAGTACAGCTCTTCAGGCTTCGGTGCATCGAGCGTCGGGTCGCGCTGCAGCAGAAAGCCGACGCGCCGCTCCTGCTGGGCGGCCTCCTGCGCCGCAGCGACCGATTGCTCGCGCCCGATCGTCACCGGCGCCAGCACGCCCGGAAACAGCACCATGTTGCGCACCGGGACCAGCGCAATCGCGTCCTCCGGCAGCGGCTTGGCCGGGCTCTCGCGGCTGCCCATGTGCGGCGCAGCCGCGCCCCGCGGCACATCGCCGCCGAGCAGCTTCTTCAGTCCGGGCCAGTGCGTCATGGCGTCTCCTTGGTGCGCTTGGCAAAGGTCAACGTGAGGCAGCCATCGAGGTGGCGCTTCTCGACCAGCTCGAGGCGCTGCGGCGGCAGCGCGATGCGCCGGCAGAAACGACCGTAGGGAATCTCCACACGGTGGATGCGCGCGCCGCTGCCGGCACCGGCCGCAAACGGGCGCAGCGCCGATATCGTGATCGCACCCGGCTCGGCAGCGAGCACGATCGCTTCCTCCGCCACGCCGGGCAGCGCGATCTGCAGCACGAGCGCATGCGCCGTCTCGATCACGTCGATCGGCGGCTCCCAGGACGCTTCCGCCGCCTCCCGCCCGGCACGGAAGAAGCGACGCTGCAGGCGCTCGGCTTCGTCGAACATCGACAACGCCTCGGCCCACATCCAGTTGCGCAATTCCCTTGAATGCATTGCCTTTAGATGGCGTTGCCGGCAGCCGGATTCAAGGGCGCCGCCGGCGGGACGCAAAGCGCTTGCGATTCAACGCGTTGGGCGAAACCGCGCGATGCGCGACAATGGCCGCATGGAACAGCGCCCGCCCCGATTGCCGCGCTCTGCCGGCGCGGTCGTCTTCCGCCGCACGCCGCGCGGCGTACGCCTGCTCGTGCTGCGCGCCTACGCCAACTGGGACTTTCCCAAGGGTCTGATGGAGGACGACGAAGCCGAGTTCCACGCCGCGCAGCGCGAGGTGTTCGAGGAAACCGGGCTCGCCGATCTCGACTATCCGTTTGGCGAGGGTGCCTACAAGGAAACGCTGCCCTACGCCGGTGGCAAGATCGCGCGCTACTACCTTGCCGAGACCGAGACCGCCGACGTCGTGCTGCCGGTTTCGCCCGAGCTCGGCCGCCCCGAGCACCAGGAATGGCGCTGGGTGAGCTTCGACGAGGCCGAGGACGTGCTGCCGCCGCGCCTCGCCCTGGTGCTCGACTGGGCACGCGCTACCATTGAAGGCCACTGACCCCGAGGACCGGCCATGAACCTAGAAAAAGTGATCTTCGGCTTCTTCATCGTGCTCGCCGCGACGCTGAACTTCGGCTTCGTCTACGGCGAAATCTCCGATCCCCAGCACCATCACCTGTGGGAATTCTTCGCCGCCTTCGTGGTCAACATCGTCGCTACCGTGCTCAAGTTCGGTGATCGCACCCAGGTCGGCGCGATCCATCTCGCCACCAGCCTGGTTGCAATCCTGCAGTTCGCCGCGGCTGCGCTGGTCTGGTTCTTCGCTGAGCCCGGCGCGGACGGCAGCCTGAGCGACCGCACGCTGGCGAGCATCGTCTCGCTGTCGGCGGGCGCGCTGCTCGCCAACGTCGTGTCGGTCGTCATCCTGATCGTCGAGACCACGATGCAGCGCCGCTGAGCGCCCGGGCGATGTCGAGCAGCGTTCTGTTCCTCGCCCTGCGGCGCCTGCGCGCGCCGCTGATCTACCTGATCGTGTCCTTCGCGGTCGGCATCGTCGGCCTGGTGCTCATCCCGGGGGTCGGCCCGGATGGCCAGCCCTGGCAGATGAGCGTGCTTCAGGCGCTCTACTTCATGGCCTACACCGCGAGCACGACCGGCTTCGGCGAGATCCCGCGGCCCTTCACCGACACCCAGCGCCTGTGGGCGACCGTGATGATCTTCTCCTCGGTCTTCGGCTGGGCCTTCCTCGTTGCGCGCCTGATCGGCCTCGCCCAGGACCGCGCCTTCCGCGGCGCGCTGATCGCGACGCGCTTCGCGCGCCGGGTGCGCGCCTTGAGCGAGCCCTTCTATCTCATCTGCGGCTTCGGCGAGACCGGCAGCCTCGTCGGCCGCGCGCTCGATGACCTCGGCTTCCGCTTCGTGGTGGTCGATATCGACGAGACGCGCGTGCAGGAGCTCGATCTGCTCGACCTCGTGCAGGCCGCGCCCGCGCTGACCGCCGACGCAAAGCTGCCTGCCAACCTGCTCGCCGCGGGCCTGCGCAACCGCTACTGCCGGGGCGTCATCGCGCTGACCAATGACGACCAGGCGAACCTGGCGGTCGCGATGTCGGTGCGGTTGCTCAATCCGAAGGTTCCGGTGCTCGCGCGCGCGATGAACCGCGAAACCGCCGCCAACCTCGCATCGTTCGACACCGACCACATCATCAATCCCTTCGCCACCTTCGGCCGCTATCTCGCACTCGCCGTCGCCTCGCCCGGCGCCTCGCAGCTGCTGCGCTGGCTGACCGGCATGCCGGGCTGGACGCTGCGCCCGGAGACCGCGCCGCCGCACGGCCACTGGGTGGTGTGCGGCTACGGACGTTTCGGGCGCGAGTGCGTGCGCGCGCTGCGCAAACAGGGGCTCGACGTCACGATCATCGATCCGAATGCAAAGCCCGAAGACGGGATCCACGCGGTGCGCGGCGTCGGCACCGAGGCCGAGCCGCTGCGCGCAGCGGGCGTCGAGGGCGCAGTCGGCATCGTCGCCGGGACCGACGATGACGTGACCAACCTGTCGATCGTGGTCACCGCGCGCCAGATCACCCGCGACCTGTTTACCGTCGTGCGCCAGAACCTGCAGGCCAACCACGCGCTGTTTGATGCCTTTGATGCCGACATCACCATGGTGTCGAGCGAGATCGTCGCGCACGAATGCCTGGCGCGCATTCACACCCCGCTGCTCGCGCGCTTCCTGTTGCTCGCGCGCGAGCAGGGCGAAGAATGGTCCGACCTGCTCGTCGCGCGCCTCAAGACCTCGCTCGGCGAAGCGACCCCCGAAATCTGGAGCGTGGCGATGACGGCATCGGGCGCGCATGCGCTGCATCGCGCGCTGCTGCTCGAGGGTACGACGATCCGCGTCGGTGACTTGCGGCGCGACCCGGGCGACCGCGAGACCCAGCTCGCCTGCGATGTGCTCTACCTGTCGAGCGGCAGGGCAGCGGCGTTGCTGCCGACCGACGACATTGCGCTCGCGCCCGGCGACGAGCTGCTCTTCGCCGGCAAGCCGGCGGCGCGCCGCGCGCAACTGCAGACCCTGCGCAACGTCAACGTGCGCGATTACGTGGTCAGTGGCATCGACCGGCCGGGCGGCTGGATCTGGCAATGGCTGACGCGGCGCCCCAATGCGCCGCGTCAGCCCGGCGCCCGCAACTGAGGCGCGCCCCGCTTACGGCGTTGCGCCGCCCGCTAGAAAGCGCCTCGGGTTCTTGCGGAAGCGGCGCCGGCATTCTTCGGAGCAGAAGTGGACGATCTGCCCGTCGTGCGCCAGCTTGAAGGTGTCGTGCGCCACGGTCATGCCGCAGACCGGATCGCGCGGCGCCTGGGCCACCGCTGCCGTCGGCCGCCGCTCGGTGCCGCCCAACTCGACCAGCAGCTTGGCGAAATCGAACAGCAGGCGCGGCAGCAGGAAGCGATGCCGAACGCGCTCGCGTCCCGAGGCGCCCAGCGCGCGCGCCGCATCCGGGTCCTCGAGCAGGCGCACGATGGACGCGCCGCATTCGGCGACCGAGTCGACCAGCACGCCGCCCGCGCCGTCGGCCATCTGCAGCGGGATGCCGCCCGCCCGCCCGGCGATCACAGGCGTGCCCTTCCAAAGCGCCTCCGACACGACCAGCCCGAAGCCCTCGCGGATCGACTTCTGCACCACGAGGTCGGACAGCCGCTGGAAGGCATTGACCTCGATGTTCGACACGCCGGTGAGATTGGTGAACACGCGGATCAGGGGTTCATTGCGCGTCGCGGCACACACCTGACGGTACATCTCCGAGCCTTCCGGATCGTCGAGCGCCATGCTGCCGACCAGCGCGAGCTGCAGGTTCGGTACCGATTCGCGCGCAATGCGGTAGGCCTCGATCACGCCGAGCGGATCCTTCCAGCGGTCGAAACGCGAAATCTGCGTCACCAGCGGATGCTCGAAATCGATGCCGATCCAGGCCAGGATCTGGTGCGCAAGGTGGCGCGGCAGCTCGAGGTTCTTCGGCGAGAGCGGATCGATGGCCGGCGGGATGATCTGCACGTTGCCGATCGGCAGATCCGGCGGCACGAACTCGCGCATGGTGTACACCGCCGCGTCGTAGCCCTCGAGCAGGCCGCGCAGGAACTGCCAGTCCTCGGCGTTCGGCTCGCCGGTGTCGATATGGCAGCGCCAGATCCAGCGCGCGCTGTTGCGGCGGCCGCGCGCCAGCATCGCCGCGGGCTGCGGGTCGTGAATCACGACGTAGTCGTAGCGCTCCTCGAAGGCACGCGCGTTCTTCTCCGCGTTGGCCAGGTAGACCTCGCGCTCGGCCGCTGAGAGCGGCTCGGCCGCGCCCTGCAGCGCGTTGTGCAGCTTCTTCGTCACGCGGAAGAACGCGTCGTCGCCGGCAATCAGTTTCCAGTCGGTGACGACGCCGAGCCCGTTCCACAGCGGCACGGCGGCGTTCAGCAGCTCCGAGACGCCGCCGCCGTAGGCGGTCGCGTTGACATGCACCACCCGCGCGCCACGCAGCGGCTCGGCCGCCTCGATCAGGCCGTCGAGAATCTCGTCCGGCACGACCCCTCGGTAGGCCTCGATCGAGCGTACGCCGGTTTCGACGGTGTGCAGCATCCGGGATGCGCCTCAGGCCTGCGGCAGCCTCGCGCGCAGCGCCTGCGCCGCCGCCTCGGGCGTCTGCACGTTGACCACGATGCGCGAGCCGAGTTCGAAGCCTGCCCGCAGCGTGATGCGCGGCTGCACGTCGATGAACCAGTGGTTGGCCAGGCGATGCACCTGATCGAGCGGCGGCGTCATGACCACGAGGTTGTAATGCGGGTCCTCGAGCACCGCATGCAGCGCGCCGAGCACCGCGTGCAGGTGCGGCGCAAGGTCGTCGAGCTCGACCGATTTCACCTCGCCGAAGCTCGGCGCATGGCGCAGCGGCACGATCTGGATCTGCCAGGGCACGCGCGAGGCATAGGGCGCAAGCGTCGCGAAGTGCGCGCTGCGGTGCACGACGCGCTCGCCGCCGCCCAGCTCGCGGCCGGCGACGTGGCACATGCCGCAGTGCCCGGTGCTGTCGAAAATCGCCACTTCTTCCTGGGTGCGCACGCGCACCTCGGGCGAAACCACCGGCGTGGCGACGATCTGCGCGTGCGGGTGCGACAGGCTGGTGCCGGCGCGCCGGCCCTGGTTCTTGAACAGCACCACGTGGCGCGCGACCCCGGTCAGCGCGGCAAGCACCCGGAAGCGCCGCACGTAGATCTCGAGCACGTCGCGCAGGCGCTCGACCGGCAGCGAGGCGAGGGTTGCGTCGTGCAGCGGAGATTCGACGATCACCTCGTGCTGGCCGTAGGCCGGCAGGCGGCGCCAGCCCTCCGGAACTTCCGAATAGCGCACCGCCGCGCGGCGCTCGACGTCGAGCGTCGGGTAGCGGTTGGGCGCCGCGCGCACAATCCAGCGGCCCTGCGCGTCGTCGATGCGGTCGGTCTCCTCCGGCATCTGCGACTCGTTGCCGGGACAGAAGGGGCACTCGCCGCCGTCGCCGTCGTGCGGCCGCCTGGCGCGCTCGGGATTGATGATCACCCAGTCGTGGGTAATCGGATCCTGTCTCAGTTCCGACATCTCGGCCCACTCCAAGCGTATGTTTCACACGCTGTGCGCCCGGCGCGGTTGATCCTGGTCAACCCGACGCAGGCTCACCGACGCGAGATTGTGGGTCGAGCCCCGTCGCGCGCCGAGAACGCATGCCCGCCCCCGTGATCGAAGCCCACCGCCGCCGTATCGTGATCGTCGGCGCTGCGGGCCGCGACTTCCACAACTTCAACGTGGTGTTCCGCGACGATCCCGGCAGCGAGGTGGCGGCTTTCACCGCGGCGCAGATTCCCGGCATCGCCGAGCGGCGCTACCCGGCGGCGCTCGCCGGGCCGCGGTACCCCGAGGGCATCCCGATCGTCGCCGAGGCCGAGCTCGACGCCCTGCTCGCCACGCAGCACGTCGACGAGGTCGTGTTCGCCTACAGCGACGTCAGCCACGCACAGGTCATGCACATCGCCTCGCGCGCGCTGGCCGGCGGCGCCGACTTCGCGCTGCTCGGCCCGCGGCGCACGATGCTTGCCGCGCGCCTGCCGGTGATCGCGGTATCCGCGGTACGCACCGGCTGCGGCAAATCGCAGACCGCGCGCTACCTCTCGCGCCGGCTGCGCGAGCGCGGACTGCGCGTCGCGGTCCTGCGCCATCCGATGCCGTACGGCGATCTCGCGCGGCAGGCCGTGCAGCGCTTCGCGACGCGTGCCGATCTCGACGCCGCTGACTGCACGATCGAGGAGCGCGAGGAATACGAGCCGCACCTCGCGCTCGGCAGCGTGGTGCACGCCGGCATCGACACGCAGCGCGTGCTCGACGCCGCCGCGCAGGACGCCGACCTGATCCTCTGGGACGGCGGCAACAACGACTTTCCCTTCATCCGCCCCGACCTGCACATCGTGCTCGCCGACGCGCTGCGCCCCGGTCAGGAGGCGACCCACCATCCCGGCGAAGCGGTGTTGCGCATGGCCGACGTCGTCGTCATCGCGAAAAGCGACGCCGCGCCGCGCGCCGACGTCACGCGCGTCGAAGCTGCGGTGCGGCGCATCAACCCGCGGGCACGCCGCCTGCGCGGCGCCTCGCCGGTGACGCTCGACGATCCCGGCGCGGCGCGCGGCCGACGCGTGCTCGTGGTCGAGGACGGGCCGACGACCACCCACGGCGGGATGGCGCATGGCGCCGGCTACGCGGCCGCGCTGCACGCCGGTGCCGAGATCATCGATCCGCGCGCCTGCGCCGCCCCGGCCATCGCGCCCCTCTATGCGCAATACCCGCAACTCGGCCCGGTGCTGCCGGCGATGGGCTATTCCGCGTCCGAGCGCGCCGCGCTCGCCGCAACGATCGAGGCGAGCCGCGCCGAGCTCGTGGTCAGCGGCACGCCGCACGACCTCGCCGCGCTGCTCGGCCTCACCCTGCCGGTGCTGCGCGCGCGCTACGAATTCGCCGAGGTCGAATCGCCAGGGCTGTGGGGCGAGGTGGACGCGTTCCTGCGCCGCGCGCGGCTCGCGCGCTAGCCCGAGCGCTCGGCAGGCGCAACCGTTTCTCGGTAGGCGTGCCAGGTGGCGTGCCCGATCACCGGCAGGGCGACGATCAGCCCGAGGTACAGCGAGGTGAAGCCGAGCGCGGTGAGCGCGACGATGATCGCGCCCCACACCAGCATCGGGCTGAAATTCGTGCGCAGCACGTTGAAGCTGACGATCATCGCCGAGACACAGTCCATCTTTTCGCGATCGAGCAGCATCGGCAGCGACACCGCGGAGGTGGCGAACACCAGCAGGGCGAGCCCGGCGCCCGCGGCCGCGTAGGCGAGCAGGAAGGCCCAGGCGTCGGGCGAGCGGCCGAGCTCGGCGATGAATTCGATGACCGTCGGCGTGCCGTCGGGAAAGAACAGCGCCACCACCACGACCGAGACGCGGATCCACACGGCGAGCGACAGCGTGAGGATCAGCGCGTAGAAGCCGATCGACGGAAAGTTGGCTTTCCAGGCCGTCAGCGTCGGCGCCAGCGCGACGGCTTCGCCCTTTCCACGCCGCCGGCTGACCTCGTACAGGCCGATGGCGAGGAACGGGCCGACCAGCAGAAAGCCCGTGGTGAGCGCGAGACCGACCGCGCCCGCGTAGTAGCGCGTCAGCGCGAAGCCCATCACGGTGAGCACTACGCCGTAGAACAGGCCGGGCGCGGGCGCCGCACGCAGGTCGTTCCAGCCCGCGCGCAGCCAGCGCCATGGGGCGCGCGCATCGACGCGGCGCACCGTCGGCCAGACGAAAGGGGCGTCGTGCTCCGCGGGCCCGGACATGACGCAAGAGTATGCCAGCGCGGCAAAACGCGCGCATTTGACCCCGGTCAGACGTCGGGCGCGCCGCGCGCGGCACGCTCTGGGCTGTGCATTCGTCGGCGCCGGCCGGTTCGGCCGCGCGCCGTCGGCGGATGCGCACGAGGGGGAGTTCTGCCATGCCTGCTGCCCGACGCCGCTCGACCGCCCGACAATCCCGCGCGCGCCAGACGACCGCGCGCAGGCCGCAGTCAGCCAAGTCGGCAAAGTGGGTCTACCTGCTCACCCAGGGCAACGCGCGCATGCGCGATACGCTCGGCGGCAAAGGCGCGAACCTCGCCGAGATGACGCGCCTTGGCCTGCCGGTGCCGCCGGGCTTCGTCGTGACGACGCAGGCCTGCAACGCGACGCTCGCCGCCGGGGGCTTTCCGCGCGGGCTATGGGACCAGGTGCGTGCCGCGCTCGCGGCGACCGAACGGGCGGCAGGCAAGCGCTTCGGCGATGCCGCTGACCCGCTGCTCGTGTCCTGCCGCTCGGGCGCCAAGTTCTCGATGCCCGGCATGATGGACACGGTGCTCAATATCGGCCTGAACGACGCGACCGCGGAGGGCCTCGCCGCGCTGACCGGCGACGCGCGCTTCGCCTATGACGCCTACCGCCGTCTGGTGCAGATGTTCGGCAGCGTGGTGCTCGACCTGCCCGACGAGCCCTTCGAGGCGGTGCTCGAGGCTGCGCGCGAGGCGGAGGGTGTGGAGAACGACGCCGATCTCAAGCCCGACACGCTCGCCGACATCACCCGCCGCTTCAAGGCGATCGTCGAACAACACACCGGGCGCCCCTTCCCGGACGATCCGCACGATCAGCTGAGGCTGGCGATCGAGGCGGTGTTCCGCTCCTGGAACGGCAAGCGCGCGATCGACTACCGCAACGCCGCCGGCATCGCGCACGACCTCGGCACGGCGGTCAATATCATCACCATGGTGTTCGGCAACATGGGCAGCGAGTCCGGCACCGGCGTGGTGACCACGCGCGACGTCACCACCGGCGCGCCCGAGATCGAGGGCGACTACCTGATGAACGCGCAGGGCGAGGACGTCGTCGCCGGCACGCGGCCGACGCTGCCGATCGCCGCACTGAAGAAGGCGATGCCGCGGATCTACCGACAGTTCGAGGCGATCTGCGCCAAGCTCGAGCGCCACTATCGCGACGTGCAGGACGTTGAATTCACCATCGAGCGCGGCAAGCTGTGGATTCTGCAGACGCGCGATGCCAAGCGCACCGCCCAGGCGGCGGTGCGCATCGCCGTTGAACTTGCCGCGCAAAAGCGCATCAGCCGCACCGAAGCGGTGCAGCGCATCGCGCCCGAGCACATCGATTTTTTTCTCCATCACCAGTTCAGCCCGCGCGTGAAAGCGGCCGCAAAGGCGCGCGGCGATCTGCTGGCGACCGGACTCAACGTCTCACCCGGCGCGGCGAGCGGCGTGATCGCGTTCGACCCCGACACGGCCGAGCGCTGGGGGCTGAAGGAAAAGCGCGCCGTCATCATGGTGCGCCCGGAAACCCGGCCCGATGACGTGCACGGCATGCTCGCCGCACGCGGCATCCTGACGAGTCGCGGCGGGCGCACCAGCCATGCCGCGCTGGTGGCGCGCCAGTTCGGCAAGCCGGCGGTGGTCGGCGTCTCGGCGATGGACGTCGATCCGGAGGCGCGCAGCTTCACCATCTCGGGCCGGACGTTCCGCGAGGGCGACGCGGTGTCGATCGACGGCACGACCGGCGAGGTGTACGCCGGCGAGCTCGAAAGCGTGGTGCCCGACTTCAACGACCCTTACCTCATCAAGCTGCTCGGCTGGGCCGACGGCTTTCGCCGGCTCGGCGTGTGGGCCAACGCGGACTACCCGCGCGATGCCGAGCGCGCGCGCGGCTACGGCGCAGAGGGCATCGGCCTGTGCCGCACCGAGCACATGTTCTTCGAGCCCGATCGCCTGCCGATCGTCCAGCGCATGATCCTCGCCTCGAGCGAGGCCGAGCGCGCCGCGGCGCTCGCGCAGCTGCTGCCGATCCAGCGCCAGGATTTCGTCGGCCTGTTCAAGGCCATGCGCGGCCTGCCGGTGACCATCCGCCTCATCGATCCGCCGCTGCACGAATTCCTGCCGAGCCACGACGACCTGCTGCGCGAGGTCATCGAGCTCGAAACGCGCATGACGATCGCCGGGGGCAATGACCCGCTCGGCCTGTCGGCGACGCTGGCAGAAAAGAAGTCCCTGCTCGGGACCGTCGATGCCATGCGCGAGCAGAATCCGATGCTCGGGCTGCGCGGCGTGCGCCTCGGCCTGCACCTGCCGGCCCTGATGCGCATGCAGCTGCGCGCCATCATCGAGGCGGCCTGCGAGTGCGCGCGCAAGCGCATCAAGGTCAAGCCGAAGATCATGATCCCGCTCGTCGCCAACACCGCCGAACTGCGCATCGGCGAGGAGCTGCTCGCCGCCGAGGCCGCGGCGGTGATGAAGGAGCGCGGCGTGCGCGTGCGCTACGAACTCGGCACGATGATCGAGATCCCGCGTGCCGCGCTGGTCGCCGACCGTATCGCGCAGCACGCGCAGTTTTTCTCCTTTGGGACCAACGACCTCACCCAGACCACCTTCGGCATCTCGCGCGACGACGCCGAGACCGGGTTCCTGTCCGAGTACCTGGAAAAGCACATCCTGCTGGAGAATCCGTTCGCGACGCTCGATCAGCGCGGCGTGGGCAAGCTGGTCGAAATGGGCGTGCGCCTCGGACGCAAGACGCGCCCGGCGCTCGAGATCGGCATCTGCGGCGAGCATGGCGGCGATCCGAAATCGATCGACTTCTGCCACCGCGTCGGGCTCGACTACGTCAGCTGCTCGCCGTTTCGCGTGCCGGTCGCGAGGCTCGCTGCCGCGCACGCGGCGCTTGCCACCGCGGGCCGGCGTCGACGCTAGCTAGTCGGCGTGCGAGCGATTTCGCTGTTCGGCGCGGGCCGTCCGCGCCCAGCGCCCGAGCTTCAGCGCGAGGAGCACGAGCGGCGCGGCGTGCCAGGCCAGATCGAAGATGTCGATCGGCCGCTGCAGGGCGCCCGCCCGGAGCATGCGAAGCTTTTCCAGCAGATGCGGTTCGGGCTGGAACGGCGCCAGGGCCATGAACACCGCAACCAGCAGGAGCGGGACGAGCGGAACCCGATCCAGCCACGTCATCGCAGGTCACCAACGAGATCGATCGCGCGCACCTCGAGCCGGAACGGGCCAGCCTGGCGATCGGAAATGAGGAAACCGAGCGTGACGATGCGCGCGGCATCGAGCGGCGGCGCATCCGGTACGTCGCGCCCGCGGTGCTTCGGCGCGAACGCGGCGAGCGGCAGGGTCAGCGTCGTCCACTCGCCCGCCGGCGCGACGAACGCCGCCTGGTACTGCACGCCGTCGAAGGCTGCGTCAGTTTTCAGGTTCAGCTTGTAGCGCTTGCCGTCGCCGCGCACTTCCAACCGCACCGCCTGCGCAGCGGCCGCGCCGATCCGCGCCGGCTCGCTGCGCACCGAGGCAAAGCCGCCGCTGTTTTCGAGCGAAACCACGCCGGCGAACACCAGCCGGCCGTCGCGCGTGATCTCGAAGCCACCTTGCGATACGCCGCCCATGACGCCGTCGTTGATCGCGCGCCATTCGAGCGCCGCGCCCGGCGCGGGCGGGAACAGGCGCGATTCGGCGGCAGTCGATGCCTGGGCCATGAGCAGGGCGAGCGCGAAAAGCAGACGCGTCAACACGATGGGCGTGAAGTCTAGCGCGACAGTCATGGCCGGCGGGTCAGAGTCGGCCGTGCTGGAGCGGCGCGGATTTCTGCGTGCTTCGACGGGCGCATGCTCAGCGGCGGCCCGCGCGTCCGGCGCGCTCGCACGCGGCCTGCTGGGCCGCCACGGGCGCACACCCCCTCCCCGCTGCGCGCCCGCGCAGCGATCGCAACGACCGTGCCGTTGCCCAGCCCGTAAAGCAGCTAGGCGATCTGCGAGAGCAGACCGAGCAGCACGAACAGCGCCGCCAGGCCCTGCCAGCCGACACGCTTGAACATGTAGACGTGGCTGGCGCGCTGGTCTTCGATGCCCCCGTGGGCCATCGACACGACGCCGTTGAACAACGCATAGGCCGCCAGAGCAAGCCCAATGACCGCAAACAGAGCAATCGGGTCCATCCGTCACCTCCGGGTTTTCGGCTTGAACCGGTTTCCATTCCGTCACTGTGGCTGGCGCCGCGCAAGCCCCCGACGCCGCATTTGCTTGCGCTGCGTCAATCTCGAGTCAAATTCAGCGTGCCGGCCTGTGCTTTCGGCACCGCAGCACGCGGCGCAGGGTTCAGCTCTGCCACATCCCGCGCAGCCGCGCCGCGACGTCGACGCGCACCGCGCCCGAGGGCGCCGGCTCGGCCGCCTCGGCCGGCAGCCACACCGCGGGCTCGAGCCGCGCCATCACCGCGCGCGTCATGAAGCGGCTTTGCGCGCCGTAGACATGCGCGTCGCCGCGCCGCGTCTGCTGCGGCAGGTAGTACTTGAGCGGCGCGATGAGGTGCAGCTCACGCTTGGCGCGCGTCATGGCGACGTAGAGCAGCCTGCGCTCCTCCTCGATCTGCGCCGGGTTGCCGGTGGCGAATTCGGACGGAAAGTTGCCATCGGCGAGGTTCAGCAGGTAGACCGAATCCCATTCCTGTCCCTTCGCCGAGTGGATCGTCGACAGGATCAGGTAGTCCTCGTCGAGCAGCGGCGCGCCGGCGAGGTCGCCGGTGGCGCGCGGCGGGTCGAGCGCCAGCTCGGTGAGGAAATGCTCGCGCGTCGCGTGCTGCATCGCGATGCGTTCGAGCTGCCACAGGTCGCCGGCGCGCGCCTGAGCGGCTTCGTATTTCTGCTCGAGGATCGGCAGGTACCAGTCGCGCACCCGGCCGATCTGCCCCTGCCAGGGACCCTCGGGCGCGGCGATCGCGCGCATCAGCGCCGCGAACGCCGGCCACGGTTCGGCGCCAAGCGGCGGCGGCGCGAACGCGGCGAGCGCCTCCCAGCGATGACCCGCGGCCTCGAAATGCGTCACGCAGCGCTCGGCGGTGGCCGGGCCGATGCCCGGCAGCAGCTGCAGCGCGCGGAACGCGGCGACGCGGTTCTTCGGGTTGTCGGCCCAGCGCAGCACCGCGAGCAGGTCCTTGACGTGCGCGGCCTCGAGGAACTTCAGTCCGCCGTACTTCACGTAGGGAATGTTGCGCCGTACCAGCTCGAGCTCGAGCACGTCGCTGTGATGCGAGTTGCGAAACAGCACCGCCTGGTGCCTGAGCGGCACGCCGCGCTCGCGCGCCTCGAGCACGCGCGTCACCACGTAGCCGGCCTGCGCCGTGTCGTCGGCGACCGAAACATAGCGCGGGCGCGCGCCGGCGCCGCGCGTCGCGCGCAGCGTCTTGGCGTACTGCCGCGTGCCCTCGGCGATCAGCGCGTTCGCCGCATCGAGCACCGCCTGCGTCGAGCGGTAGTTCTCCTCGAGCGCGATCACCTCGGCCGCGGGCGAATACTGCTGCGGAAACTCGAGGATGTTCTCGACCCGGGCGGCGCGAAAGGAATAGATCGCCTGCGCATCGTCGCCGACCACGGTCAGCCCGCGGCCGTCGGGCTTGAGCGCCTTGAGGATTTCGGCCTGCAGCGCGTTGGTGTCCTGGTACTCGTCGACCAGCACATGGTCGAACGCGTCACCGATCTCGCGCGCCAGCGGGGGATCGGCCAGCATCGCGTGCCAGTAGAGCAGCAGGTCGTCGTAATCGAGCGCCTGGTTGGCGAGCTTGCGCTCGACGTAGGCGCGAAACAACCGGGTGAGCTCCGCCTCCCACTCGGCGCACCAGGGAAACACCGTGTCGAGCGTGGCCTTGAGCGTGCCCTGCGTGTTGACGCGGTGCGAGTAGATCGCGAGGCAGGTATCTTTTCGCGGGAAGCGCTTCTCCAGCCCCGACAAGCCCTGGGCGTGGCGCTCGACGTCCATCAGATCGGCCGCGTCGCCACGGTCGAGCACGCTGAAGCTCGGCTCGAGGCCGAGGCGCGCGGCGTGGCGCCGGATGAGGCGGTTGGCGATCGAATGAAAGGTGCCCGACCAGGGCAGGCGCACCGTCGGCGCGCCGCCACGCGAGCGCAGCACCTCGGCGACGATCTTCTGCGCGCGGCGCGTCATCTCCTCGGCGGCGCGGCGCGTGAAGGTGAGCAGCAGGATGCGCTCGGGCGCGACGCCCTCGAGCACCAGATGCGCGACGCGGTGCGCGAGGGTGTTGGTCTTGCCGGTGCCGGCGCCGGCGATGACCAGCAGCGGCCTGGCATGGAACGCCCCATCGCGGCCGCGTTCGCCGAAGCGCGCCGCCGCACGCTGCGCGGGGTTCAGGCGGTCGAAGGCGCTCGCCGGGGTCTCGGAATGGGTGGTGACGTCCACGGTGCGATTATGGCCGAGGACTGTATATCCATCCAGCCCCACGACGGGGGCCGGCCGGCTACACTCGCGCCTCATGCCCACAGCCGAATCGCAGACCCGGCTCGAGATCCTTCCCACGCCGACGCTCGGCGCGGAAGTGCGCGGCGTCGACCTCGCGGCGGTCACGCCGACGCAGATCGAGGCCATCAAGCAGGCCTGGTATCGGCACGACGTGCTGGTCTTCCGCGGCCAGCGCCTGAGCGACGACCACCTGCTCGCCTTTTCACGCCACTTCGGCGCGCTCGACCCGCCGCCGAACCAGGGCGCGGGGCGCAAGTCGCCGCCGGGCTACCCGGAGGTGTACGTCGTCTCCAACGTGCGCGACGCGCAGGGCGAGCCGATTGGCGCGCTCGGCGACGGCGAGGCGGCCTGGCATACCGACATGAGCTATGCCGCCGAGCCGCCGGACGCGTCGATGCTCTACGCGCTCGAGATTCCGCCGGCCGGCGGCGACACCTCGTTCTGCAGCATGAAGGCCGCGCTGGAAAAGCTGCCCTCGGCCCTGCTCGACAGGATCCGCAGCCTCGACATCAAGCACGACGGCACCTACGACTCGGGCGGCAACGTACGCAAGGGCCTCGCGCCTTCGGACGACCCGCGCAATTCGGTGGGTACGCCGCACCCGATCGTCATCGCGCACCCGGTCTCGGGCGCCCGCGCGCTGTATCTCGGGCGGCGACGCAACGCCTACGTGATGGGGCTGGCGCTGGACGAATCGGAGCGCCTGCTCGAGGCGCTGTGGTCGCAGGTCGAGGCCGTGGTCTACCGCCACCGATGGGCGATCGGCGACCTCGTGCTGTGGGACAACCGCACCACCATGCACCGGCGCGACGCCTTCGACCCGGCCGCGCGCCGCGTCATGCACCGCACGCAGATCAAGGGCTCGGGCGCGCCGCGGCGCGCGGCGATTTAACGCGACGTCCGGCTCACTTCGCCTTCGCGCGCAGTGCGCGGCCCGCGCGCTGCACGTCGGCGGATTTGACCCACAGGATCGCCGCCCAGCGCCCGCCGCCCGGGGTCAGCGCCTCGATCGCGGTCACGTTGATGTCGGCGGTCGCGAGCTTGTCGAGGTGCCCGGCGAGCGCCCCGGGACGGTCCTCGCCCTGAATCAGAAAACCGCTTTTTTTCGGCTCGAATGCGAGCCCCGCCTTCTTCACCGCGCTGTTGAACCTGCGCGCGTCGTCGGGTACGACGTCGATCTGCGCCCGCCGCCCGCGCGGAAAGCCGTTGCAGGCGATCAGGTTGATGCCCGCGCTGACCAGTGTCTGCAGCACCTTGAAGGTCTGCCCCGGCCGATCGGGCACCACGATCGAGAAGTACTCCACCTTGCGTATCGTGTCCATGGCGTGACTGCCTCCTCACAGCGCAGGATCGACCTTGCAATGAAAGCGTAGCACCGGCGCCGCGTGCCCGGCGTCCATTATTTGGTTCAAGCACACGGTCAACGCGCTGTCGTTCCGGAACGTGCCAACGAAGCGCATTCGGTCGGGCGCCAGGCTCCAGGGACGCCCACCTACTCCAGCCCCGCCCGCCGCAGCCGCGCGTGCAGGTCGTCCATCTCCTCCAGCATGTCGGCGACCAGCGCAGCGAGCTCGGGCACGGCCTCGAAGTCGCGCTCGAGCGCGTGCATGCGCCGGGCGCGGGAAAGGCTCAGGGCGCTGAAGCGCCACTCGGCGCGCGGCCCCTCGGGCGCCGGGAACAGTCCTTCCTCGATGCGTCCCACGAGCCAGTCGGGCTCGAACGCGCACACCGCGCACAGCTCTTCGAGCGTCAGGCAGCGGCCCTCGAGAACCCGGCCGGTGAGGATGTCTTCGTCGCGCATCGTGCGCCCCTCAGGATGTGCGGCGCGGGTCGAATGCCAGCTCGCGCGCCATGGTCTCGTAGAGTGCCTTCGCCTGCGGCGTCGTCGCCTCGGGCAGCACGACGCGAATCTCGAGCAGCAGATCGCCGGGCGGTTCGCCCGGAATGCCGCGCCCGCGCACCCGCAGCACGCGCCCGCTCTGTGCGCCGGCCGGAATGCGTACCTGCAGCCGGCCGTCGGGCACGTCGACCGGCACCACGCCGCCAAGCGCCGCCTCCCAGGGGGCGACCGGCAGCGCGGCGTGCAGGTCGCGGCCGTCGACGCGGTAGCGCGCGTGCGACCGGAACTGCACTTCGAGCAGCAGGTCACCGGCCTTCGCCTGGCCCGTGCCGGGCGCGCCCTGGCCGGCGAGCCGGATGATCTGCCCGGCATGGATGCCCTTGGGAACCTTCACGTTGAGGGTGCGCGTCTCGAGTGCGACGCGGCCCTGCGAATCGATCTTCGGCACGCGCAGCGCGATCTGGCGCACCGCACCAGCGTAGGCATCCTCGACGTCGAGCAGGATCTTGGCGTGATGGTCCTCGCCGCGCATGCGGAATCCGCCGCCGCGCGCGCCGCCCATGCGGCCGAACAGCTCGGCGAAGAAATCGCTGAAGTCGGCAGCCTCGGCGCCGGAGAACCCGGGACCCGCGAACTCGAAGCCCGCGTCCCAGCCGGGCGGCGGGCGGAACGCCTCGCCCGGTCGGTGGCCGCGGCCGAGCTGGTCGTAGGCGGCGCGCTTTTCGGCATCCGACAGCACGGCGTAGGCCTCGTTGACCTCGCGCATGCGCGCCTCCGCATCCGGCTCCTTGGAGACGTCCGGGTGGTACTTGCGGGCGAGCCTGCGGTAGGCCTTCTTGATCTCGTCGATCGTGGCCTCGCGCGATACGCCCAAGGTCTTGTAGTAGTCCCTGTACTCCACTACGCCACGCGCGTCCTCTCTCGATGGCCGCAGCGGCCAGCGAACAATTCTATGTCGGGGGCGCCCGCCGGAAATTCAAGGGATTGAAACCGCCTCGCGGATTCCCCATCTGTGCGTCATTCGAGGCGCCCGTCCGGTGCCTCGGCTGACGAACCGGAGGACCACGATGGATGTATCGCTTTTCCCGCGCGACATGTTCGCGGAACTGGACCGCCTGCAGCGCCAGATGCAGCAGGCTTTCGAATTTTCCCCGAGCATCCGGGGCTTCGCCCGCGGCGGCTTTCCGGCGCTTAACGTCGGCAGCACGCCGCAGTCGGTGGAGATCTATGCCTACGTACCGGGCGTCGATCCCGCCAGCATCGAGGTCAGCCTCGAGCGGGGCGTGCTCACCGTCTCGGGCGAGCGTGCGTCCGGGCTGAAGGGCCTCGGACCGAAGGACACCGTGCATATCGAGGAGCGCTTCGCCGGCAAGTTCCGCCGCGTGGTGACGCTGAGCGACGACCTCGACCCGGACGCCGTCGAGGCGCACTGCAAGGACGGGCTGCTGCACATCAGCATCAAGCGCAAGGCCGCCGCACAGCCGCGGCGCATCACCATCCAGTAAGTGGAGGACAGGCCATGAACGAGAGCAAGCTGACGCGGGAGGCGCCGCGCGAGGCGCCGGCGCTTCTGCCGCCGGTCGATGTGATCGAGGACGCCGAGGGCATCACGCTGTACGCCGACCTGCCCGGCGTGTCGAAGGAGCGTCTCACGGTGCAGGTCGAGGCCGACACGCTGACCCTCTCCGGGGAGATGGACCTCGCCATGCCGCAGGGCATGGCGGCGACGCACGCCGAGGTCACCCTGCCCGGCTACCGCCGCGTCTTCACCCTGTCGAAGGAGCTCGACGCGCAAAAGCTCTCCGCCGAGCTGAAGAACGGGGTGCTCAAGCTGCGCATCGGCAAAGTGGCGCACGCCCAGCCGCGCAAGGTGCAGATCAAGGTCGACTGAAATCGCCTGCAGCGCCCGGCCGGGCGGTATCCTGACGCTTTCGACCGGGTACCGGGGAGACCGTCCATGAAAGCCGCCCACAACGCCGATCGCGAACCCATCGCCGTGCGCTCGATCGAGGGCGCCGAGGTTTACGGCGAGGCGTTGCAGGTCAAGCCGCTGATCGCGGGCGACGCGATGACGCTGCTCGAGATCCACTACGCGGCGGGCAGCGGCGCGCAGCCGCACGCGCACGATCACGAGTCGGTGATCTACGTCGTGCACGGGCGCATCAAGACCCAGATCGGCACGGAGACACACAGCCTGGGCGCGGGCGATGCCTGCCGCCACCCGGCGGGCGAGACGCACGCCGTGGAGGCGCTCGAGGACACGGTGATCGTCGAGATCAAGTCGCCGCCGCCGCACCTCGGCGATCTGTTCGGCAAGTGAGCCGCGCGACCTCCGGCAGCGGGCGGGGCGTATAGTGGCCCATGAATCGAGCAAACACTGCGCTGACTGACCAGGACTATATCTCCGCTTACCGGAAGCTCGCCGGCCAGTACGAAGACCATCAATTGAGCATGCAGGACTATCTGTCCGCCCTGCAGGACCTGAAGGCGCGCTACCTGAAAGGCAAGCCGAACGCCACCGTACCGCTGGTGACGTAGGACATCGCGTCGCGCTAGGCGCCGCCCAGCCGCTCGTCCGGCGGCGCGATCTCGGTGACCAGGTCGCGCAGCAGAGCCTTGTTGGGCAGCGGCTCGACTTTCATCGGGGCTTCGTGCAGCCGCGCGGTGCAGGCGTACACCGTCTTGCCGTCGATGCGAACCATGCATTCCTTGCAGGTGTTGGCGTTGGTGCAGGAGTAGCGGATCGCGAGCGAGGCGTCGCGGTGCGCGCGGATCCAGCGCAGCGCATCGAGCACCGACTGGCCCGCCTCGAACGGCACCTGCCAGGTTTCCTCGCGCGGCGCCTCGCCCGGGGCGCCCCTGCGGATGACGAGCGTCGCTTTCATTGCGGCACCCCGCGGCGCGCGATGCGCAGCGCACCGCCCTCGAGCGTCAGCACCTGGTTGACGCGCCAGGCCTCGTCCATGCCCGGAAAATCCTCGCGCTGATGCGCTCCGCGGGATTCCGTTCGCGCCAGAGCCGCTGCCGCGACGCATTCGCCCACCCGCGTCATCGTCTCCAGGTCGTGCCAGTCGGCCAGCATCGTGTCGTAGGCCCTGCCTGCCGCCGGCTTCACCGCCACGAGCTCGGCGCGCAGCGCGCGCAGCGCCTCGAGCGCCCGCCGCAGGCCCGCCTCGGTGCGGAACGGACCGACATCGTCCTGCATCGTCGATTGCAGCTGCTCGACCATCGCCGCCGGGTTGAAGTCGACCGCGCCGCGGCCCTGCCGCAGGCGCTCGGTTTCCGCGGCAAACGCCGCGCCGTCGGCGCGCGCCGCGTTGCGCGCGGCATGCGCCGCCGCCGCTTCGCCCGCGACGCGGCCGAACACCAGCGCCTCGGTAATCGCGTTGCCCGACAGGCGATTCGCGCCGTTCGCGCCGCCCACCGCCTCGCCTGCGGCGTAAAGGCCCGGCACACGCGTCGCCATCGCCGCGTCCACCCGCACGCCGCCCATGTGATAGTGCGCGATCGGTGCCACCTCAACCGCCTGCCGGGTGAGGTCGATGCCGTTTTCCGCGAGACGGTCGATCACCGGGCCGCCCGCGCCACGCAGCTCGGCTTCCGAGCAATGCTCGAACGACAGGTAGGCACCGCCATGCGGCGAGCCGCGCCCGGCCTCGACTTCCTTGAGGATGGCGTAGGTCGCAACGTCGCGCGTGACGATGTAGCGCCCCTCGTCCTTCGAGCCGTACTGGTCGATGAACTCCTCGCGCCGCCCGTTGAGCAACCGCCCGCCGAGCTTGTAGCGGAACGGGTCCCACATGATCGGGTCCATGCCGACCAGCCGTGGCGCGAGGTGGCCGATGGGGAAGAACTGCACGAACTCCATGTCGATCAGCTCGGCGCCGGCCGCCAGCGCCAGCGCATAGCCGTCGCCCATCATGTTGGCCGAGGCGCTGTTGCGGCGGTACATGCGCGTCAGGCCCCCGGTGGCGACGATCGTCGCGCCCGCGGCGATCGACACCGGCTGGCCGCTCGACAGGTGCAGCGCAGTGGCGCCGACGCACGCGCCGTCACGCAGCGCCAGCGCGGTGACCAGCAGGTCACCGACACGGCGGATCTCCGGGATGCGGTTGAGCTGCGTGCGCAGCGTCTTCGACACCGCCGGGCCGGTGTTGAGGAAATCGACATACACGCAGCGCGGGCGGTCGTGTCCCGGCGCAAAGGCGCGCTTGAAGGCGCCGTTTTCGCGCGCCCAGCCGACACCCCAGGCGTCCATCTCGCGGATGCGCGCCGGACCTTCCTCGCACAGCAGGCGCGCGATCGCCGGGTCGCACAGCCCTCGCCCCGCGGCGAGCGTGTCGGCGTAATGATGCGCGGGATCGTCGAGCCCGTCCTCCTCCAGCCCGACGGCGACCGTCATCTGCGCCATCACCGTCGCGCCGCCGCGGCCGATCAGGCTGCGATCGGCGAGAATCACCTTGCGTCCGCGGCGGGCCGCCTCGATCGCCGCGTACATGCCGGCGCCGCCCGAGCCGATGACCAGGACGTCGGTGCTGAGCTGCGGGGCGCTATCCGCGCTTGATCGAGGCATCGACTCGAGTGTAGCGTCAAACCCGCTGACCGACAGCAAGGGGGAGAATGAAATGACTGCCCGTTTCATCGTGCGCGCACAGGTCGCGGACACGGCCGTGGAGGACGACTTCGACCATTGGTACCAGAACGAGCACCTGCCGGACGCGCTCAAGGCCTTCCACGCGCAGCGCGCCTGGCGCGGCTGGAGCGAGGTGGAGCCCTCGGTGCACTACGCCGTCTACGAATTCGACGACGTCGAGGTCGCGCGCGCCGTCCCGGGTTCGGCGGCGCTCAAGCGCCTGGTGGCCGAGTTCGACCGCATGTGGGGCGACAAGGTCACGCGCAGCCGGGACATCGTCGACGTGGTGCAGACCCTCGACGGCTGAGGGCGGGAACGCCGGCTACCCTCGACCCTTCGCTTTCGGATCGAGCACTTCGGACGAGATTTCCCGCTTGGCGAGCTCGCTGCCGAGCTTGTGGCGCAGGAACGCGCCGCTGGTGTAGCGCTTCACGCTCAGGTAATAGGTCTGCTCGACGCGTTTGACGAGCTCGATGTACTCGTCGAACACGTCATCGTCGCAGACGAAGCGCTCGTAGTTGACGATGGAATGCACGCGCTTGCCCAGCGGGCCGAGCAGCGTGTCGACCGCGTCGCCAATCGCCTTGAGGTCCTGCGGATCGCGAATCCGCAGGCCGGCGTAGTTCATATAGACGGTGTTGGTCTTCTCGTCGTAGCTGAGGCGATCCTCCATGCGCAGATCGAGCATCCGTTCGCGCAGCCGCATCGGCGCGTTGCGAAATACCGCCGGGTCCATCTCGCGCGGCCCGTCGATCAGCGGACGAAACGGCAGGCGCGCCAGGATGTCGCGCTGCAGGTCGATTCCGGGCGCCACCTCGACCACCGCCAGTCCCTGCGCCTCCAGGCGGAAGACGCAGCGCTCGGTCACGAACAGCACGTCCTGCCCGGCGTGTCGCGCAGTGTCGGCGCTGAACGTGATCTGCCCGATGCGCTCGACGAATTTAGAAGTCCGGCCTTCCTTGATGATCCGCAGCCGGCCGTCTTCGACCTGCACCTCCAGGCCGCCGGAACTGAAGGTCCCCATGAACACCACCTTCTTGGCGTTCTGGCTGATGTCGATGAAGCCGCCGCAGCCGGGCATGCGCTTGCCGAAGCGGCTCGCGTTGACGTTGCCCTGCCCGTCGCACTCGCCGAAGCCGAGAAACGCCGCGTCGAGGCCGCCGCCGTCGATGAAGTCGAACGCGCAGGCGTGGTCGATGACCGCCTGGTAGTTGATCGCCGTGCCGAAATCCAGCCCGCTCATCGGCACGCCGCCGATGACGCCCGAGTCCACGGCGAGCGACAGCAGGTCCTGCACGCGCTCTTCGCTCGCCACCAGGGGGATCTGGTCCGGGATCGAGCCGACGCCCACGTTGATGACGCTGTTCGGTGCGAGTTCCAGCACGGCGCGACGCGCGATGATCTTGCGGTCGCTGAGCTCGACGGCGCGCGGGCGTGCCGGGGGCAGTCGCAGCTCGCCCGACAGCGCCGGGCTGAACTGCGTGCCGTAGGTCTGCATATGGTGTTCCGGCTCGGTGAGCACGACGCAGTCCACCAGAATGCCGGGGACCTTCACGGTACGCGCATCGAGCGTGCCTTCGGCGGCGACGCGCTCGACCTGCGCGATCACGATGCCGCCCGAATTGCGCGCGGCAATCGCCAGCGCGAGGTTTTCGAGCGCCAGCGATTCGCGCTCGGTGGTGATGTTGCCGTCCGGGTCGGCCGTGGTGCCGCGGATCAGCGCGACGTTGATCGGGAACGACTTGAAGAACAGCACGTCCTCGCCGTCGAGCTGCATCAGTCGCACGAGCTCTTCGGTGGTCCGTTCGTTCATCTTGCCGCCGCCATGGCGCGGGTCGATGTAGGTGCCCAGTCCGACGCGCGACAGCGTGCCGGGCTTGCGCGCGCCGATGTCGCGGTAAAGCTGCGTCAGCACGCCTTCCGGCAGGTTGTAGGCCTCGACGCGATTCTCGACGATCAGGCGCTCGAGCTTTGGCGACAGGCCGAAGTAGCCGCCGATCACGCGCTTGACCAGTCCCTCGTGCGCGAGCCGGTTGAGGCCCTTGTCCTGCATGTCGCCCTGGCCGGTCGAAAACACCAGCGTCAGCTCGCGCGGCGCGCCCGATTCGAGAAACCGCTGCTCGAGAGAAACGAAGAGCTGATCCGGGGTGCCGCTGCCGGCGTAGCCGGCCGACGCCACCGTGTCGCCGGCATGGATCACCGCGACGGCATCGGCGGCTTCGACGATTTTCTTCAGGCGCATCGCCCCTCCACGGGCCCGGGATCCGGCCTTTTAGCACCCGCCCGTCGGCCTGTCCAAACGCGCGGCAGCGGCCGGCACCGTTCACCGGCAGCCCCGCCAGTCGCCTGCCCGGCCCGGATGGCTTAATCTACGGCGCACCCTCCGCCGCGGGTTGCACGGCTGCATGGTCGCGTGCAGCGCAGCGCGTTCAACGGCTCGCGGGGGATCGCTCGGGAACTGGCAAGAACTGTTGCGGGAGGCGCAGATGCTCGATATCCAGACTGCCGACGCAGCGCGCGCGCTGCGTCGCTTCGAAGACCTGCCTGGGCCGCGCGGCCTGCCCCTCTTCGGCAACACGCTGCAGCTCGACGGCGCGCGCCTGCACCTGCAACTGGAGCAGTGGTGCCGCGAGTACGGACCCTACTACCGCATGAAGCTCGGCCGGCGTCCGACGCTGGTGATCGGCGAGCACGAGGCCGTGGCCGCCGTGCTGCGCGACCGCCCCGATGGCTTTCGGCGCACCTCGCGCCTGGAGCAGATCTGGACCGAGATGGGCTTGCAGCCCGGCGTGTTCGGCGCCCACGGCGACACCTGGCGCCGCCAGCGGCGCATGGTGATGGCGGGCTTCGATCCGGCGCACATCAAGAGCTACTACCCGGCGCTGTGCACCGTGGCGCAGCGCCTCACCCGGCGCTGGCAGGCGGCGGCGCGCGATGGGCGCGCGATCGACCTGCAGGCCGACCTCATGCGCTACACGGTCGACACCATTGCCGGCCTGGCGTTCGGCACCGAGGTGAACACGCTCGAGTCCGACGAGGACATCATCCAGCGGCATCTCGACAAGATATTTCCGGCACTGTGGCGCCGGATGACCGCGGCGCTGCCGACCTGGCGGATCCTGCGCTCGCGCGCGGACCGCGAGCTGGAACGCGGCATCGAGGCGGTGAATGTCGCAGTCGACAGCTTCATCGCACAGGCGCGCGCGCGCCTGCAGCAGGATCCCGCACGCGTAAAAGCGCCGCCGAATCTCCTCGAAGCCATGCTCGTTGCGGCCGACGAGCCCGACAGCGGCATCGACGACCACCAGGTCGCGGGCAACGTACTGACCATGCTGCTCGCGGGCGAGGACACCACCGCCAACACCGTCGCGTGGATGATCTACCTCCTGTCGCGCCATCCGCAGGCGCTGGCGCGCGCGGCCGACGAGGTGCGGCGCACGATCGCCGATCCGATGCAGCCGACGCGCGAAGAGCTGGAACGGCTCGAATACGTCGAGGCCTGTGCGCACGAGGCGATGCGCCTCAAGCCAGTGGCGCCGCTGCTCGGCCTGCAGACACTGCGCGAGACGACGATCGGCGACGTGCGCGTTCCCGCCGGCATGATGGTCTTCACCCTGATGCGCCGCGACAGCGTGAGCGACGCGTTCATTCCGCGCGCCGCTGACTTCGATCCGGCGCGCTGGCTGGCCGAGGGCAGCGCCCGCCAGGCGGCCAGCGCGGCGAAGCGCATTTCGATGCCGTTCGGCGCGGGGCCGCGCATCTGCCCGGGTCGCTACCTCGCGCTGCTCGAGATGAAGATGGCGATGGCGATGCTGCTCAACCACTTCGAGATCGAGGGCGTCGACACGCCCGATGGCAAGGAAGCGCAGGAGCAGCTGTCGTTCACCATGGCGCCGCTCGGCCTGCGCCTGCGCCTGCGCGCGCGCGGCTTGACCCGCGCGCCGGCGCAACCGGCTAGCGCGGCCCGTGCAGGCGGCGCGACACGCTCTCGATGAAGCGATCGTAGGCCAGTGGCTCGAACCACTCCCACACGCCGAGCCCGATGCACGCGAGCCCGCATGCCACCAGGACAAGGCCGAGCAGCCCGCGCGGCACGCGCACCAGCAGGGTCCAGGCCCAGCCCCTGCGCCCCTGTGGATTGAGCATCATCAGCACGCCGCTGCCGATGAGCAGCAGTCCGGCCGCGCCGAGCAGCGGCGCCGGCCGGCGCGTCAGCTGGCTGACGCTCGAGTGCCACTGTCCGTCCGCGAGCAGGTACGCTGCCGCGATGATCGCCGCCCCGACCAGCAGCACCATCAGCCCGACGATGAGCGCCGGCGCGCCCGCATAGGCCTCGTACGCGTCCTCCGAGGGGCGAAAGCACATGCGGCGCGTGGCGATCGACTCGAGTCCGCCGAGCGCGATGCCGGCACCGATCAGGAACACGCTCAGGTAAACGCCCTTGGGCAGCGCGAAGAACTGGCCCGCGATCACGCCGACGATGCCGACGAACACCGCGGCGTATTCGATGAACGCGATGAGGCGCACTGTGGGCGCAGTGTAGCCAAGATTCCCGCCAGGCGATTTGCCGATGCCGCCCGGGCCGGTGTAGGGTGCCCGCTGAATCCCTCTTTTTGTCGCCACAGGAGGACAGCCGATGGACGCGGGCGCCGCCATTCACCTGCCTCGATGGACGCTGTTGCTCGCCGCCCTGGCCTCCGCGGCCGCGCTCGCCGCCGAACCGGCGCCGCCGCGCTACAACACGGTGTCGCTGCAGGCGAGCGCGCAGCGCGAGGTACCGAACGACCTGATCAATGCGACGCTGACCATCGAAGTCAACGACGCCACGCCCGCCAAGGTCGCCGATGCGGTGAACCGGAGCCTCAACGCCGCGCTGCGCGTCGCCAAGGCGTTCGACACGGTGCGGGCGCGCACGGGCAACAACCGCACCTTTCCCATCTACACGCGCGGCAACCAGCTGCAAGGCTGGCGCGGCCGCGGCGAGCTGCGCATCGAAAGCACCGACTTCGAAGCGGTGCCCGCGCTGATCGGCAAGCTGCAGGGCAGCCTGCAGCTCGGCGGTCTGCAGTTCAGCGTCTCGCCGGAGGCGCGGCGCGCGGCGGAAAACGCGCTGATCACGGAAGCCATCGCCGCATTCAAGGCGCGCGCCGAGATCGTCACGGCGGCGCTCGGCGGACGGGGCTACAAGCTGCTGCGCCTCAGTGTGTCGAACGGACAGGCACCGCCGCCCGTGCCGCGCGTCGCGATGGCGCAGGCCGTCTCGGCGGCACCCGCGGTCGCGCCGCCCGACCTCGAGGCGGGTCTGAGCACGATCACGGTGAGCGCCAACGGCACGATCGAGATCCTCGAGTAACGCAGCGAAGCCAGTCTGCGCGCAACGGCGTGCGCGGTCACGCTATGGCAGAATCGCGCTGCCCATTGACGCGGCCTGCCCGGCGCACGCCGACGCGCCGCCAGCCATGTACGACATCGTCACCCACATCGATCTGCACGCAAGCGCCGCGCGCGTGTGGACAGCGCTCACCGATTTCGCGTCATACGGATCGTGGAATCCGGTCATCGAGTCGGTCGACGGCAGTGCGAGCGAAGGCGCGCAGCTGCGCATGAAGCTGCGCCGCGAGGCACTGCACCAGCCCGCGGTCGGCGCCCTGGGTGCCCTGAAAAGTTTCGCCTTTCGCAGCTGGTGCGCGCTGAACGGCATGCGAATCGCGGTGCGCGTGACAAAACTCCTGCCCGAGCGCGAGCTGCGCTGGGTGGGCGCGCTGCCGATCCCCGGGACGTTCCAGGGCGAGCATTTTTTCCAGGTCTCCGAGGGGCGCGACGGAGGGGTGCGCTTCACCCAGGGCGAGCGCTACGCCGGCCTGCTCGAGCCCGCCTTCCGCGACGTGATGGAAGCTGTCAACCGGCACGCCATGAACGCGGTGAACCAGGCACTGAAGGACTACGTGGAGGCCTCCGGCTAGGGCGCGCCGACCGAAGGAATGAGAAGCGCTCTTATCCTGGAGCGTGGAACGCGCAAAAGTACTTGCGCGCATTTATCGTACCGTCTAGCCTGAACTCGCGCGCGGCGCGAGGCCGCAGTGGTCGAAAGCACCACCTCGGCGGCGGGTCGTCGCAACACGACGGCATCGGAACCATGGGATAGCTGCGGTAAAAACCCACGACGTCGCCGCCTCGCTCGTCAAGGCGGCGCCGCGCAAACTTGCCCTCGAAGACGGTGCACGCGTCGCGGTCGTCGGCGGCGGCCCGGCCGGAACCTTCTTCGCCTACTTCCTGCAGCGACTCGCCGAGTCCGCCGGACTCGAGCTCGATATCGACATTTACGAACCGCGGCTGTTCACGCACCGCGGGCCGGCGGGCTGCAATCACTGCGGCGGCATCGTCTCCGAGTCGCTGGTGCAGCTGCTCGCGAGCGAAGGCATCAATCTGCCGACCGAAGTGGTCGAGCGCGGCATCGATGCCTACATGCTGCACATGGACGTGGGCAGCGTGCGCATCAGGACGCCGAGCGAGGAAAAGCGCATCGCCGGCGTGTTCCGCGGCAATGGGCCGCGCGGCTCGGAGCGCGCGCTGCGGGTCGGTTTCGACCGCTACCTGCTGGATCTTGCCGCCTCGAGCGGCGCGCAGGTGGTCCGCAGCCTGGTGACGCGCGTCGGATGGCACGAGGACCGGCCCGAGATCGAGCATGGCGGCGGCAAGCGTGCCTGCTACGACCTGGTGGCGCTCGCCGCAGGGGTCAACAGCCAGCTGCTGCAGAACGGCTGCGACGCCGCACCGGGCTACAGCTTCCCGGGCACGCTGACCACGTTCATCAGCGAGTTTCATCTCGGCCAGGCGGCGATCCAGGCGAGCCTCGGCGACGCCATGCACATCTTCCTGCTCGACCTGCCGCGGCTCGAATTCGCCGCGCTGATTCCGAAAGGCGACTACGTCACGCTGTGCGTGCTCGGCCACGACGTCGACGAGAAACTGGTAGATGCGTTCCTCGCGGCGCCGGAAGTGAAGCGCTGCTTCCCGGACAGCAAGGTGCCCGAGCTGGTGTGCCACTGCTTTCCGCGGCTCAATGTGCGCCCGCCCGCGCAGCCCTACGCAGACCGCCTCGTGTGGATCGGCGATTGCGGCGTGGCGCGGCTGTACAAGGACGGCATCGGCTCGGCCTACCGCATGGCGAAGGCTGCCGCGCGCACCGCGGCGTTCCACGGCGTTTCGGCGCAGGACTTCGAGGCGCATTACGCACCGACCTGCAAGGCGATGAACTGGGACAACACGCTGGCGCGGCTGGTGTTCATGTCGACGACCGCGATCCAGAAGCTGCGCCCACTGCGCCGCGGCGTGCTGCGCATGACGGCGACCGAGCAGGCGAACCGGGAACAGTTCCATCACATGAGCAGCGTGCTGTGGGACGTGTTCACCGGCAGCGCGCCGTACCAGGACGTGCTGGTGCGCAGCTGTCATCCGGGGTTCATCGCCAGCCTGGCGTGGAACCTCGTTGCAGGCAATGTCGCTGCGCTCGCAGGCAAACCATACGGGAACGGATCATGACCGAAGGCGCACTGGGCAAGACGTACCGAAATGGCGAATTGATCGTCCGCCAGGGGGAAGAGGGCAACTGCATGTACGTGGTACAGGCCGGCACGCTCGAGGTGCTGCGCGAGGAGCATGACGGCAGCGTGCGCATCGCCGTCATGAACACCGGCGACATCTTCGGCGAGATGTCGATTTTCGAGCGCGAGGTGCGCTCGGCGTCGGTGCGCGCGCTGGGCGAGGCGCGCGTGCTGTCGATCGACAAGAAGACGTTCCTGCGCCGCATCCAGGAGGACCCGCCGCTCGCCTTCAACCTGGTGAAGATCATGGCGCACCGCATTCGCATGCTGTCCGAGGAGGTCGCGAGCCTGAAGCAAAAGACGGCGCCGCCCGCCGCACGCGTCAACGCCCAGGAGCGCCGTGCAGGACAGGATCGGCGTCATGGCCGCGACCGGCGCGCCGGCGTCGACCGGCGAACGGCGGTGGTCGGAAGGCTGCGCAACGCATGAGCACGCTGAAAAACAAGCCTGGCGCCAACGGCGCCGCAGAAATACTGGTGCATCCGGCGCAGGGCAACACGCCGGCGCCCTGTATGCTGGGCTGTGCGAGCGGCGGCGACGTGCGCCTGTGGATGGGTATCGTCGCGCAGCGCGGCAAGCTCGGCCTGAGCAATGCGCAGGCCTACGCACGCGCCTGGGGGCTGATCACCGAGACAAACCCGTTTCCCGCCACCCTGGGCCGCATCTGTCCGCACCCCTGCGAGACCGCCTGCAACCGCGAGGGCAAGGACGGTGCCGTCGCCATCAACGCCATGGAGCGCTTTCTCGGCGACTGGGCGCTGCAGTTCCACCTGCCGCTGTCGCGCCTCGAGGACGCGCCGCCGGGCGCGTCGATCGGCGTGGTCGGCGCCGGGCCGGCCGGGCTGTCGTTCGCCTATCAGCTGGCGCGGCGCGGCCATCGCGTCACCGTGTACGAGCGGCGCGAGCAGGCCGGCGGCATGCTGCGTTACGGCATTCCCGCGTTCCGCCTGCCGAAGGCGATCCTGCAGTCCGAGATCGACCGCATCGTCGCGCTCGGCGTGGATCTGAGATTGAACGTCGCCGTGGGCCGCGACGTGAGCGTCGAGGACCTGCGCGAGCGGCACGACATGCTGTTCCTCGGCATCGGCGCGGGCAGCGCGGCGCGCCTCGGCGTACCCGGCGAAGACGGCCCGGGGGTGATCGGCGGCATCGAGTTCCTCAACGCCGTCAATCGCGGCGAAGGCTACGGGCAGCTGAGCGAAGTGGTGGTGATCGGCGGCGGCAACACGGCGATCGATGCGGCGCGCAGCGCGCGGCGCCGCGGTGCCAGCGTTTCATTGCTCTATCGCCGCACGCGCGACGAGATGCCGGCCATCGCGAGCGAGGTGGATGCAGCGATCGCCGAGGGCGTATCGATCGAATTCCTCGTGGCGCCGACGTCGATCCGGCGAGACGCGATCGGCCCGAACGCGGTGATGGTGCAGCGCATGGCGCTCGGCGAGCCCGACGCATCCGGGCGGCGACGTCCGGTTCCGGTGCCGGGGGCGACGTTCGCCGTGCCGGCGCGGCTCGTAATCGCCGCCGTGTCGCAGAACGTTGACTGGAGCGGCCTCGAGCCGCTGGATACTGGGACACGCGCGGGCGATGCCGGCACACTCGGCGACGGCGTATTGAGCGGCGGCGACATGCTCGGCCTGGGCATCGCCGGCATGGCGATCGCGCAGGGCCGTCAGGCGGCCGAGGCCGTGCACGCCAAGCTGACCGGCGCGGCGCGGCCCGCCCCCCCGGTGCGGCGCGCCTCGCCGGCGCGCGACGTCGCCGCGGATTTCTATCCGGCACGCCCGCCGGCGCAGGTTCCCGAGCAACTGGTCGCCGAGCGCATCGCCCAGCCGGACCTCGAAGTGCACGAGACGCTGTCGGAAACCGCGTTCCTGGAAGAAGCCGAGCGCTGCTTCTCCTGCGGCCAGTGCCACGGCTGCCAGTACTGCTTCATGTACTGCAACGGCGGCGGCTTCGTGCGCCTCGACGAAACGCAGCCGGGCGCATACTTCGCGCTTTCGCTGGATCGCTGCCTGGGCTGCGGCAAGTGCATCGAGCTCTGCCCGACGGGCTTCCTGTCGCCAGTGGACGCGCCCGGTTAATCCAGGTCAACACCACCGCGCGCGCGCGAAGCGGAAAATGACGTTGTAGGCGCTGCGCAGGCGACGCTGCACGGCGCAGCGACAGGAGGTGTGTCATGACACCTGCGATGTGGAAGCGCGCGCAGGATTTCGTTACCGCAGGCACCCGCTGCGCAGGGGCGTTGCTTGCGGCGCTCGGCGCGTGCCTTTTTGCCGCCGCCCCCGCCTGGGCGCAGCAACCCGGGTTCCGAGGCGTCGATATCTTCGACGCCGTCTGCTGGGGCTGCCACACCCACGGTGAAGACGGCGCGCCGCGCGTCGGCGATCGCGACGCCTGGGGCAAGCGCGCCGCCAGGGGCCTCGAAGACCTGACGCAGAACGCGCTGAAAGGCGTCGGCGGCATGCCGCCGCACGGCGGCAACACCCGCCTGACGCCTCTGCAGATCCAGCGCGCCATCGTCTACATGGTCAACGCATCGGGCGGCGACTGGCGCGAGCCGCCGGACCCGCGGCCGAAGGGCGCCGCGCGCAGCGGCGGCGAGGTCTACCAGCAGCACTGCGCGCTGTGCCATGAACCCGGCTTCGACGGCGCGCCGCGCATCGGCGACCGCGCGGCCTGGCTGCCGCGCACGCGGCTCGGCCTCGACCCCATGGTGCGGGTCGCGATCCGTGGCCATGGCGCCATGCCGCCGCGCGGTGGACAGGCCAACCTGAGCGATGAGGAGCTGCGCGACGCGGTGATCTACATGATCAGCGCGCCGGACACGCGCGGCGCCGCGAACCGGTAGAGCTCGCGCCGGCGGCAGGTCCCGCCCGCGAGCCTGGCACAGCCTTTTATATCAATGACTTAAGCGCACCGCGGCACAGCGTTCTGCTGCGCCGCCGCAGAAAGTGTGAATATTTCACAAATCCCAGGCGTCGTGGTTCGCTGAGCCCGCCGGCCCTCGGGCCGTATCGTAGAGCCACGGTTAAACGAAGCAGGAGGCAACGATGGACGCCATACTCGAGATCACCCAGACGCTGATCATCGCAACGGCACCGACCCTGGTGGTCGCCCTCGCTGCACTCATCTCGATCTTTTGAACGGCGCGCGCCGACCCGGCGCGCAGGCACAGGGTCGGACGCGCCGCAGGTCTCCCAACCAACCTCCTCCTCGCCCCGCTTCGGCGGGGATTTTTTATCCACCCCTTCGGACCGCGTCAGAGAACCTCGAACACCTCGTAGACCGCCGCGCCCGGCTCGCGCCGCCCGACGCCGACGCCGACGATGCGGTTCATCCAGTCGTATTGTTTCGACGCGGTCTCGAACACCAGGGCGGTACGAAGATAGTACGCATCGGGGGGCACCGATTCGCCCTTCGCAATACGCTGCATCACCTCCGGCGGCCCATGCCGCACGCCGCGGTACTGGATGAGCAGCGTCTCGCCGTCGTCCAGCTTCAGAATGAGGCGCACGTCCGGGCGCAGTGCGCCGTCGCTGCCGCCGAGCAGCAGGTCCATGCCGCCGGTAACGATCTCCGCCGCGACCTTCGGCCCCTTGAACCGACCCCTGTCGAGGCGATCGAGCCGGCGCCGGCCGAGCGGCGCATCGCCCAGCAGGTAGCTGCCGGTGACCTCGATCCTGAGTTCGCCGATGTAATTCGATTTCAGTTCTGGCATACGCCCTCCTGGAGCTGTGATCCCGGCGCGCGCCCTTGGTGAGCGCAATCGCGCCGCGAAAAAAATCCATCGTAACCCTCGTGCCCCAGCGCTGCTTCCTTTCGCCGGGCAAAGGCGTACAGTGCACGCTTCCTCTGGCCTGAAAAGGGCTGCCGTGGGCGCGTTCGGACGCAGGCGGTTCCTGGCAGCCGCCGGCTCGCTGCTCGCCGCGCCGCGTTTCCTGCGCGCGCAAGGCAGGCGACTGCCGCGCATCGGCTATCTGCTGCTGTCGTCGCTCAGCGATGTCCCCTCGCGCGAGCGGCAGGCCTTTCTCACCGGCCTGCGCGAGCTGGGCTACGTGCCCGGCGAAACGATCGAGATCGTCTATCGCTCGGCCGAAGGCGAGCCGGAATTCATGGACGAGATCGCGCGCGACCTGCTGAAAGAACAGGTGGACATGATCGTCACCTCCGGCTCGAACGCGACACTGGCGGCGAAGCGTGCCACCCGCACGCTGCCGATCATCATGCTCGCGCTCGGCGATCCGGTCGGGATCGGCGCAGTCGCCTCGCTCGCGCGGCCTGGCGGTAACGTCACCGGGGTGTCGTTCCTCTCGAGCGAACTCTCCGCGAAGCGCGTCCAGCTCGCAAAGGAGCTGGTGCCGCGCGCGCGCAGCATGGCGATCGTGTGGGACGCGCGCAACGCGAATGCGCGCGAGGAAGCGGAGGAAACCGTTGCCGCGGCCAAGGCGCTCGGCCTCGTACCCGAGTCGATCGCGCTCGGCTCGGACAAGGCGCTGGCGCGCACCCTCGAGCGATTGTCGTCCGCAAGGCCCGACGTGCTGTACGCAACGTTCGAGGGCGGCATGGTCGCAGGCAACCGCACCACGATTGCCGAATTCGGGCTGCGCAATCGCGTGCCCGTGGTTTCGGGCTGGAGCTTTCTCACCGAGGCCGGCGGCCTGATCAGCTATGCGCCGGACATCCCGGCAATGTTTCACCGCGCGGCCCGCTACGTGCATCGTGTGCTCCAGGGCGAGCGTCCCGAGTCGCTGCCGGTCGAGCTGCCGACGCGCGTCGAGCTGGTCGTCAATGCCAACACCGCGAAACGGCTCGGCCTCGCGATCCCGCAATCGATCCTGCTGCGCGCCGACCGGGTGATTGGCTGAGCGCGGACGACGCGCATCGGGACGTCGATTCGCAGCGTTCAGCCCACCTTGTACCTTGCAGACTGCGTCGTGACGGCGTAGCGTTTTCCATCGATACACCGGTGTCTGGAGATTGCGATGCGCAAGATCGAAGCCCTCAAATTCATTCTTCCCGCGCTCGCCGCGCTGATGTTCGCGACATCGGCGCTGGCTGAGCGCGCAAACCCGTATATCGTCATGGCGCAGTCCGCCTGGAGCGCCTTCCAATGCTCGGTGCTGGCGGAAAAGGCCAACAACATGGCCGAGCAGAAACGGCTGTTCGACTACGGCTACGCCCAGGGCAAGAAGTTCATCGCCGCGCTGGAAGCGGGGATGGCGAAAAAGGAGGACGTACCTGGGGCCGCGCCGTTCAGCATGCTGCTGCTGGTGCGCGGCCCGACGCCCGACTTCGCGCTCGGTCGGATCTTCGAAGCGGCGCTGCGCGCGGCGCTGGAGGACGTGTTCGCAGCCAGCGACGCGTACACCTCTGAAGGCATTCAGCAATCGACCGCGACGCGCGAGTTCTGGAAGCGCAACTGCAGCCTGATCGGCAGCTAAGGTCGGCGCAGCCGCGCGCACCCTGAGCCTGCGCCTCGAGGCGCGCGCGGCTGTCGTAAACTGCGGGCCGCGATGAAGGGCTACGTATTCTGGTCCGCGGTCTGGTTCGGCCTGATCGCCGCCGGGTTTTTCGTTGCCGACCGCCTGACCTCGCAGGCGCCGGTGGCGCGCTCGCTCGCCGAGGGTCGCAGGGAAATCGCCATCCCCGTGGCGCGCGACGGCCATTACTACCTCGACGGCGCGATCAACGGCGTGCCGCTCAAGTTCATGATCGACACCGGCGCCAGCTACGTGTCGGTCGGCGCGGATTTCGCCCGCGCGGCGCGCCTGCCGAAGGGCGTGCCGGGCTACTTCAGCACCGCCAATGGCCCGGTCGAGGGCGAGATCGTCAAGAACCAGGACGTCAAGGCCGACGCCTTCCGCGTGTCCGGCCTGAGCGTCGCGGTCACGCCGGCGCAAGGCCTGGTCGGTTTGCTCGGGCAGAATTTCCTGCGCCGCTTCGAGGTCTCGCAGTCGGACGGCGTGTTGCGACTGCGGCTGCCGGCCGCTTCCACGGCAGGTGAAGGCTGAACGCAGCGCCATGACCGATCGCAGCGAAGCTCTGCCACTGCCTTCGAGCGCCTTCGTCGCGCTCGAGGACGGCCGCTTTGCCGCCACCGGCCTGACGCGCGGCCCCTGGAACGACATGCACCAGCACGCCGGCCCGCCGATCGCGCTCGCCGCACGGGCCATCGAGCGCGCCGCGACCGCGCTGGGGCTGACGCACGTCGCGCGGCTGACCGCCAACCTGCTGCGCCCGATCCCGATCGGGACGCTGGGCGTCGAGGTGCGGACCGAATACGCCGGGCGCAACGTGGCGCATTTCGCCGCGCGCCTCATTGCCGACGACAAGGAGGTGGCGCGCTTCACCGCCGTCGCGCAGCGCGTGGGCGAGGTGTTGATACCGGAGGATCTGCCCGGGCACCCGCTGCCGCAGGCGCCACGCCCCGTCGCCGAATCGATCCCGCAGCGCTTTCCCTGGGCAACGAAGCTGATCGGCTATCACGACCTGATCGAGAGCCGCGTCGCGCAGGGCGTCATGTTCCGCGGTCCGTCAGCCGTGTGGATGCGCACGCGCTATCCGCTGGTGCCCGGCGAGGCGCCCAGCCCGCTGCAACGCGTCGCGGTCGCCGCCGATTCCGGCAACGGCACCAGCGCGGTGCTCGACTTCGAGCGCTACGTGTTCGTCAACTCGGACCTGACCGTCAACCTGCTGCGCCGGCCGCAGGGCGAATGGATCTGCATCGATGCACGCACGCTGCTCGGGCCGAGCGGCGGCGGGCTGGCCGAGGCGCGCATCTTCGACGAGACCGGCCTCGTCGGGCGCTCGACGCAGAGCCTGGCGATCCGGCGGCGCGAATAAGCGCGCCGGCCGCATTCACGCCGCGCGCAGCGGCCGGAAGAATTCGCGGATCTCGTTCACCAGGGCTTCAGGCTGCTCGAGCGCGGCGAAGTGCCCGCCTTTCGGCATCACCGTCCAGCGCCGGATGTCGCTGTACATGCGCTCGGCCACCGAGCGCGGCGGGCGCAGGATCTCCTTCGGGAACTCGACGTAGCCCGTCGGCACGTCGACGGTCTTGCCTTCCGGCACCGGCCACGGCCCGTGCATGCGCGCGTAGTACGGCCAGAACGACGCGCCGATCGAGCCGGTCACCCAGTACAGCATGATGTCGGTGAGCATCTCGTCGCGCGTCAGCGCGTTCTCCGGGTTGCCGTCGCAGTCGGTCCAGCTGCGAAACTTCTCCAGCAGCCAGGCCGCCAGCCCGGCCGGCGAATCGGTCAGGCCGAAGGCGAGCGTGCTCGGCTTGGTGCCCTGGATCCACTGGTAGCCGGTTTCCTCCTTGAGGAAGTGGGCGAGCTGCTGGAGAAAAATTTTCTCCTCGGGCGTGGGGTTGGCCACCATTTTCGGGTCGCGCCGCACCGCGAGCAGGTTGAGGTGGATGCCGATCATGCGCTCGGCGAAGGCGTAGCCCAGGCGCGTGGTAACGAACGCGCCCCAGTCGCCGCCCTGCGCGCCGAAACGCGGGTAGCCCAGCACGTCGCTCATCAGCGCCGCAAAGACGTCGGCGATTTCCTCCAGGCTGAAGCGCTTCTGGCCCGGCTTGAACGAAAACACGTAACCCGGCAGCGAGGGTGCGACCACGGTGAACGCGTCGGCCGGATCGCCGCCGAAGCGCGCGGGATCGGTGAGCATCGGCAGCACCTTGTGGAACTCGAGCACCGAGCCCGGCCAGCCGTGCGACAGCAGCAGCGGCATCGGCTCAGGACCCTTGCCGGCCTCGTGGATGAAGTGCAGGTCGATCCCCGCCAGCGGCACGGTGAACTGGCGGAAGGCGTTGAGCTTCGCCTCCTGCGCGCGCCAGTCGAAGCCCTCGCGCCAGTAATCGAGCAACCCCCTGAGGTAGGCAACGCTGGTCCCGGTGGACCAGGGCTCGAGCGGCGGCTCGTCGGGCAGCCGCGTGCGCGCCAGGCGCTGGCGCAGGTCGTCGAGGTCCGCATCGGCGACGGACAGCTGGAAGGGGCGCAGATCGGGGGTCGGCATCGCGCTATGTCTGCACAGCGGCTCGGGCGGGCCGCTAGCTCTTCTTCGCGAATCCCGCGAAGTCGATTTCGACATCCCCCACTTTGACCCCCGCCTTCTCCTTTGCTTCACGCGCAGCGATGGCCACCGGATTGAACTCCAGATTCGCCGCGACGAAGGCCTCGGCGAGCTTGAACGAGAGCTGCGCCACCGCCCTGGGGTCGGGTTTCTTGGCGTCGGCGACGGAGTAGATGTTGCCGCACAGCCGCGTGTAGATCGTCCGCGCCAGCGCCTGTACCGGATCGTCGGGGACCTGCGCGGCCGCAGCACTCTTTTCGCTCATGGTGGACCTCTCTTCCGCCTCGTGTCTGTGAAGGGCGATGCTAACCCGGTCTCGTCGTCGCGGGGCCGCGCCCGCGCCCTGCGGCGTGCCGGAAGCGCGCTCAGTTCTTGATCGCCAGAACCCCGTCGCCGATCAATTCCACGCCGAACCCCGCGCGCCGCAGGCGCTTTGCCACTTCGTTGGGCACATCGCGGCCGCTGGTCAGCCGGTTCGGCGCCCCGGTGTAGTGAAACAGCCGGCCCCTGCGCCTCAGGACCCGGGCCAGCTGGTCGTAAAAGGCCTGCGCGTAGAGCTCTCCGGCGATGCCGAAGCGCGGCGGATCGTGCAGGATCGCGTCGAGCGACGCGCTCGGCAGCCCGCCGATCTGCTCGGTGATGTCGCCCTCGGTCAAGGTCAGTCGCGCGTCGCGCACGGGCGACCAGGGGTTGAGGCTGCGCAGCCAGATCACGTCGGCCGACTTCTCGTAGGACAGCACCTGCCGCGCCTCGCCCCGCAGGCAGCAGGCGGCGAAATAACCCAGGCCACCGCAGCTGTCCAGAATGCGCTTGCCGCGCGGCTGGATCAGGGCGACTTTGCGCTCGGCATCCGCGGTGGGCGAGACGCGCGCCGTGGGCAGCATCTTGATGCCGTCGATCTCGAATGTCGGCGGGCCCCACGCGGTCGGCACCAGCTTGATCAGGGCGCTGGTGAAGCGTGCCACGGGCTCAAAGCGCGCGCCGTCCCAGTAGTAGATCGTGCGTTCCCGGCAGGCGTCCATGTAGGGGTAGCGTCTGCCCTGCCAGGTCCATCCTGCAGCGTCCGGCTCGACGCGCGTTCGCGACCGTTCCAGGTCGAGCGAGCACTCGATCGCCGTCGCACCCGCGCGCGCGGCGGCGCGCAGCGCGTCATGCACGTCCCGGGTCAGCAGCGGCCCGTTCATGGCGCAGCCGGCCGCAGCGGCTGCCCGCCCGACGAATTCCCGATGCCGTATGCTTGGCGCATGCTGCGCCTGCTGCTGTCGACGGTGGTGTTCTTCGTGGCGAGCTTTTTCGTCAAGCGCCACCTCGAAGGCATGGGCATACCCAAAGGCATGACGCGCGGGATCGTGGTGTTCGTCACCGCGCTCGCCGCGGCCTACGGCGTGGCATTTCTGGTGGATCGAGTCGTCGCGTGATCCAAACGCGGGCGGACCCCGCAGGGCGCGATTGCGCCGCGGCCGTCCGGCCGATGTCGATCGCCCGGCGGAACGGCCTGCGCCTCAGCGCTTGAAGTCGCGGAAACCGGCGGCGCGCACCAGATCGGTCTTCACGTCTTCGCGGCTGCGCTCGTACACGATTTCGCGTCCCATCGCGTTGCCGACGTAGGCCTGCCCGGTGCGCGTCGGGGTCAGGTCGCAACGCACGCTGTGAATGCCTTCGCCGAGCACGACCTGGATCAGGTCGAGCCGCTTGTTGAGGACCACCACGTCGAGCAGCTGGCCGCTCTTGGTGGCACGCACCTGGATTTTTTCTTCTTTCATCTCACGCTCGGTTTCCTCGGGACACTCGACGACGCTCGGCGACAGGCCGATGCGGTGCGCACCGCGGCGCACGCGCTAGTGTAACCGCCCGACCGCCCGCGAACGACCCCGCCCGCCGTTCAGAGCGTCGGCGGCACCTCGAAGTCCCCACCCAGCGCGACCAGCCCCCAGGGCGTGGCCTGCGCGTCCCAGGAAAAGCCGATGTGTCCCATCAGCGCATGCGCGTCGCGGAACAGCCGCTGAATCGGGTAGTGATCGTAGATGCCGCGCGCGCCGGCCATGGCGTGCAGGTTGTCGACCGCCTCGGTACACAGCTGCACGGCGTAGGCGACGTTGCGTTTCCAGCGCAGCTTCTCTTCGAGCGTCGGCGCGCGCGGCGCCTCGGCGATCGCCTGCGCCTCGAGGCAGTCGTTGCGGATGACGAGTCGCGCCGCATCGACCCGCGCGCCGGCCGCGGCCACGCGCAGCTGCACCGCCTGGAATTCGCGCATGCGCACCGCGGTGTAGTTGGTGCTGCGCTCGCGCACCGCGTCGAGCGTCATCTCGAGCGCGGCCTGGGCATTGCCGACGGCGGCGCCGGCAATGCAGTGCGAGCCGAGCCCGGAAAGCGGGATCGCGTAGTGCGGATGCGGGTTGGTATGGGCGCCGGGGTACTGCGCCTCGCCGCGCGCCAGGTACATGCACAGCGCGCGGTACTCGGGTACGAACAGGTCCTTGGCCTTGACCGACTTCGAGCCGGTGCCGCGCATGCCGAGCACGTGCCAGTCGTCGACGATCTCGAAGTCCTTGCGCGGCACCAGGCACATGCGGTGATCGACCACCGCGTCGCCGTCCTTGACGGTGACTGCGAGCATGTTCCAGCTGGCGCCGTCGACCCCGCTCGAGAAGTTCCAGTAGCCGTCGATGACGAAGCCGCCGTCGACCTTGCGCGCACGGCCCTGCGGGTACGCGATGCCCGAGGCGATCAGCGCGTCGGGGTTTTCCTCCCAGACCTCGGCCTGGGCGCGCGCGTCGTACATCGCGAGCATCCAGTGATGGATGGCGAGGTTCGCCCCGCTCCACGCGGTCGAGGCGCAGCCGCGGCCGAGCTCGGCGGGCAGTTCGAACATCGCGATCCAGGGCAGCTCCATCCCGCCCCAGCGCTTGGGCTGGGTCATGCGCAGCAGGCCGTTGGCGTGCAGGTCGGCCTCGGTCTCGGGCAGCAGCGACCGCATGTCCTCGGCGCGCGACGCGCGCTCGCGCAGCACCGGCACCATGGCGCGCGCGCGCGCCAGCGCCTCGTCATAGCTGACGCCGGAAAAATCCCGGCGCTCGACGGCCGGCGCCTTCTTCGTCAGCGGCGCGCTCATCCGGCGGCCCCGGCGCGCGGCATGGCCGAATAGTTCTCCGCGCCCTCCGACCACTCGGAGATATCGGTCACGCCGAAGAAGTTGAGCTCGATGGTGAGCCCGTTCGGGTCCTTGACGAACAGCTGGTAGAGCTGCGACTCCGGCAGGTAGCGCGGCCGGAAGGGCACGCCGATCTTTTTCAGGTGCGTCGCCATGGCCTTCGGGTCGTCCGCGACGAAGGCGATATGGTCGATCACGCCCGCGTGGTCGGTCGCCGCGTCGCGCGGCGAGCCGATGTAGTACAGATCGCCCTGCTCGACGCCGTGCAGCGCGACGTGCACCTGGATCTTGCCGCCGACACCGAGCCAGTAGCCCGGGAAAGGAAAGTCGGGCCGCGGCATCACTTCGAAGCCGAGGACCTTGACGTAAAAATCCTTCGTCGCGTCGATGTCATTGGCGCGCAGCAGGTAATGGTTCAGATCCGTGACAGGCATGCCTCGCTCCCGCTCACTGCAACGGCCAAAGTTTACCGGGCCTGCGCGCGGCCCGCAGCCCCGGGTGCCCGTGTTTCACCGACGCGCCGTCGCCGGGGCCGTGCCCGTCCGGCTCAATCCGGCTGCGCGAGGGTGAATTCGCGCGCCGCCGAGGAATGCGACAGCATGATCTCGGCCGGCTCCTCACCCACGTTGCGCAGCGCGTGCACCGCGCCGCGCGGCACCACGCTGCGCTCGCCCGCGTCGAGCGTCACGGATTCGCCGTTGGTCGTGCACTCGACGCGCCCGCGCACCACGTAGACCGCCTCTTCGCAGTTGCCGTGGATGTGGACGTCGGTGCCCTTGCCGGGCGGCAGCGACATGCGGGCGAGCGAGATCTCCTTCGCGTTGCCGACTTCCGCACCCGCGAGCCATTCGATCACGCCCCAGGGAAATTCGTTACGCACGATCTTGTGAGCAGTCTGTGCCATGTCGCCTCCTCCCTGGCCCGCGCGCGGCGGACCGTCGTCAGATCTTACCGAGGGCCTTGAGGATACGCTCCGGCGTGAACGGCTGCACGCGGACCCGTGCATCGAACGGCGCGAGCGCATCGTTGATGGCGTTCATCACTGCGCCGGGCGCGCCGGCCGTGCCGGCCTCGCCGACCCCCTTGGCGCCGAGCTCGGACTGCCGGGTCGGCGTCGAGACATGGGCGATTTCGATGTCCGGCGTGTCGCCGGTCATCGGCACGAGGTAATCGGCCAGCGAGCCGTTCAGCAGCTGCCCTTCGGCGCTGTACAGGCACTCCTCGAGCATCGCTGCGCCGATGCCCTGCACGATGCCGCCGCGAATCTGCTCGTCGACCAGCAGCGGATTGATCACCGTGCCGCAGTCCTCGACGCACCAGTGGCGCAGCAGCTTGACGAAGCCGGTGTCGGTGTCGACCTCGACGTACGAAGCCTGGATGCCGTTGGTGAAGGTGAAACCGTATTCGCGCGGCGTGTAATGCCGCGTCACCGTCAGCTCGGCCTGAAACTTCATCGGCAGCGTGTCGGGACGGAAATAGCCGATGCGGCCGACCTCGGCGAGCGGCAGCCTCTCCTCGCCACTCGCCTTGTCGACCACGCTGTTGGCGCGCACGTCGAGCGTCGCGCGATCGACCTGCAGCACCGCCGCCGCGATGTCGAGGATGTTCGCGCGCAGCGCCTTGCCCGCCTGCAGCACGGCCTCGCCGCCGATGCCCGCGCCGCGCGAGGCCCAGGTGCCGCCGCCGTAGGGCGTGACGCCGGTGTCGCCGGTGATCACGCGCACCTTGTCGATCGACACCCCGACCGCGTCGGCGCAGACCTGGGTGAACACCCCCTCGGTGCCCTGGCCCTGCTCGGTGACGCTCACCAGGCAGGTGACCATGCCGGTCGGCTCGAGGCGCACCGTGGCGCCGTCCTGCGCCGAGATGCGCGCACCGCCCACGCCGTAGAACGCCGGCGAGGGGTTGGTGACCTCGATCATCGCCGCCAGGCCGATGCCGCGGTGGATGCCCTGCTTCCTCAGCGCGGCCTGCTCGGCGCGCAGGCCGGTGTAGTCCATCAGCGCGAGCAGCTTGTCGAGGCACTGGTGGTGCGAGAGCTTCTCGAACTTGAGGCCGGAGGGGAAGCTGTAGGGGTAGGCGTCGTCCGCGATCAGGTTCTTGCGCCGGAACTCGGCCGGATCCATGCCGAGCTTCTGCGCGGCCAGGTCGACGATCGCCTCGGTCAGCGCGACCGCGATCGGGTGGCCCACCGCACGGTACTGGCAGGTCACGTTCTTGTTGGTGAACACCACGTTCATCTTCGCGCGGTAGGCCTTGTGCGCGTACGGCCCGCCGGTCAGGTTCACCACCTGGTTGCCCTCGATGCCGCTGGTGCGCGGATAGACCGAGTACGGCCCGATCGCGGTCAGGTCGTCGAGGTCGAAGCCGACGATGGTGCCGTCCTTCATGCAGGCCAGGCGCACGGTCGCCTTGTGCTCGCGCGCGTGGATGTCGGTGAGGAAGGATTCCAGCCGGTCGGCGACGAATTTCACCGGCCGGCGCAGCATCACCGAGAGCGCCGCGGTCGCCATCTCGTCGGGGTAGACGTGCACCTTGATGCCGAAGGAGCCGCCGACGTCCTTGCAGATCACGCGCACGTTCGCCTCGGGGATGTTGAGGTGGCGCGAGAAGATGTCCTGCATCATGTGCGGCGCCTGGGTGGCGTGGTACACGGTCAGGCTGTGCTCGGCGGCGTTGTAATCGGCCAGAATGACGCGGCTTTCCATCGTCACGCCGGTGTGGCGGCCGAAACCGTAGGTCTCCTCGACGACGAGGTCGGCCTTCTTCATCGCGGCGTCGAACCCTTCGGTCTCGAAGCTGCGCGCGAAGCAGATGTTGTCGCCGAGCTCGGGATGGATCACGGTGCGGTTGGCGAGCGCGTCCTCCATGTCGGTCACCACGGGCAGTTCTTCCCACTCGGCGACGACGTGGCCGAGCGCGTCCTCGGCCTGGGCGCGCGTCTCGGCGACGATTGCCGCCACCGCCTCGCCCTGCCAGCAGGCACGGTCGATCGCCACCGCGTACTGCGGCGGCGACTTGATGCCCTTGAGGTGGCCGAGCACGGCGACCCAGGGCGTGCAGTAATCGGCGATCGCGCGGCCGTCGAAGGCTGCGATCACGCCGGGCTGGCGCGCCGCCCGGGAGAGGTCGAGCTTCTTCAGGCGGGCGTGCGCATGCGGGCTGCGGAAGAACACCACATGCGCGAGGCGCGGGAACTTGAGATCGTCGGTGTAGGCACCGCGCCCCTGCAGCAGGCGCTTGGCGTTGGCGCGCGGCACGCTCTGGCCGACGTAGCCGACCTGCGTCTTGGCGGGCTTCGCGGTCTTCGTGGTTCCAGGCTTGGGCGGCGCCTCGACTTCGGAGGCCTGCGGCGCGAGCGCATCCAAACGATGCGGATCGATGCGGTCGTTCATCGCACCCCCTCCGTGCGCGGCGTGCGCAGCACCGTCTCGATCGCGTCGATGATCGCCTGGTAGCCGGTGCAGCGGCACAGGTTGCCCGACATGAACTCGCGGATCTCCTCGCGCGTCGCCTCCGGGTGCTCCTTGATCAGCGCCTGCGCGGTGAGCAGCATGCCCGGCGTGCAGTAGCCGCACTGCAGGGCGTTCCTTTCGTGGAAGGCCTGCTGCAGCACCGCGAGCTCGCCCGAGTCCGACAGCCCTTCGACCGTGTCCACCGTCTTGCCGTCGGCCTGCACCGCGAGCATCAGGCAGCCGCGCCGGATCTCGCCGTCGACGCGCACCGTGCAGGCGCCGCAGACGCCGTGCTCGCAGGACACGTGCGAGCCGGTCAGCCCCAGCTCTTCGCGCAGGAAATCGATCAGGTGCATGCGCGGTTCGATGCGCCGCGTCAGCCGCGTGCCGTTCACCGTGATGGTGGCTTCAACCCTGTCTTCCACGCCCCGTCTCCCTTCCCCGGCTCAGCCGACGAGCGCCGCGACCGCGCGCGCCACGAGCACGCGCGCCAGGTGGCGCTTCGCTTCGGCCGAGGTGTAGATGTCCGCGTTCGGCTCGAGGTCGCGAGCGATCGCGTCCTGCGCCGCACGAATCGCAGCGTCGTCTGCGGTTTTGCCTTCGAGCGCGGCCATCGCGCCCTTCGCCTGCACCGGCGTCACGCCGACGCCGAGATAGACCAGCTGCACGCCCGAGAGCGTCTTGCCCTTGAGCCGCGCGCGCGCCGCGAGCCCGACGATCGCGTAGTCGCCGCGCCGGCGCACCAGCTCGAGGAAGGCATGGCGCTCCCCCTTCTCCACGCAGGGAATCTCGACCGCGGTGATCAGCTCGCCCGCACCGAGCGCGGTGGTGTAAAGGTCCTTGAAGAAGTCGGTTGCCGCGACACGCCGCTCGCCTTTTTTCGAGGTCACCACGATCGTTGCCTGCAGCGCGACGCAGCAGGCCGGCCATTCGGCCGCCGGGTCGGCCATCGCGAGCGAGCCGCCGAGGGTGCCGGCGTTACGGATCGCCACGTGCGCGATGTGCGGCGCCGCCTGCGCGAGCAGCGGCGCGTGCTTGGCCACCGCCTCGGAGCGCTCGATCGCGCGGTGCGTCGTGCGCGCGCCGATCACCAGCGTCTGGCCCCTGACCGCGATGCCGTCGAGCCCGGGGATCGCGCCGATGTCGACCAGGATCTCGGGCGCCGCAAGGCGCATGTTGAGGCTCGCCAGCAGGCTCTGCCCGCCCGCCAGCAGCTTTGCGTTTTCTCCGTGCTTGTCGAGCAGCGCGAACGCTTCCTCGAGCGCGCGCGGCCTTGCGTAGGCGAACGCCGACGGCTTCATTGCTGAGCTCCTCCTCGCCGGATTATGCCCAAGCTAGGCCTTGAGGCGGTAGCCCGTTTTGAAGATCCACCACACCGCGGCCAGGCAGGCGGCGAGAAACGCCGCCGTCATCGCGAGGCTCACGCCGACGCGAACGTCGGCGATCTCGTAGAAGCTCCAGCGAAAGCCGCTCACCAGGTAGACCACCGGGTTGAACAGCGTCACCGTCTGCCAGGCGGGCGGCAGCACGTCGATCGAGTAGAAGGTGCCGCCGAGAAAGGTAAGCGGCGTGATGATCAGCAGCGGCACGAACTGCAGCTGCTCGAAGCCCTCGGCCCAGACGCCGATGATGAAGCCCAGCAGGCTGAAGGTCACGGCGGTGAGCAGCAGGAAGCCGAGCATCCAGGCCGGATGCGCGATGCGCAGCGGCACGAACAGGCTCGCCGTGGCGAGGATCACCAGCCCCAGCACCACCGACTTGGTCGTCGCCGCCCCGACGTAGCCGATGACGATCTCCAGCGCCGACACCGGCGCCGAAAGGATCTCGTAGAAGGTGCCGGTGAAGCGCGGCATGAAGATGCCGAACGAGGCGTTCGACACGCTTTGCGTGAGCAGCATCAGCATGACCAGGCCCGGCACGATGAACGCGCCGTAGGCGACGCCCTCGATCTCGGCGATGCGCGTGCCGATGGCGGCGCCGAAGACGATGAAGTACAGCGAGGTCGTCACCACCGGGGCGACGATGCTCTGCAACAGCGTCCGCCCGGTGCGCGCCATTTCGTAGAGGTAGATCGCGCGGATGGCGTGCAGGTTCATCGCCGCTCCCGCACCAGGTCGACGAAAATGTCCTCCAGCGAGCTCTGCGTGGTGCGCAGGTCGCGAAAGCCGATGCCGACCTGCTCCAGCTCGCCGAGCAGGTCGGCGATGCCGCTCGCCTCGGCCTGCGCGTCGTAGGTGTAGACCAGCTCGCGCCCGCCGGCGGCGAGCGCCAGGCCGCGCGCGGCGAGCGCGGCGGGCACCGCCTCGAGCGGCGCCTGCAGCTCGAGTGTCAATTGCTTGCGCCCGAGCCGCCGCATCAGCGCGGCCTTGTCGTCGACCACCACGATCTCGCCGTGGTTGATCACGCCGATGCGGTCGGCCATCAGCTCGGCCTCCTCGATGTAGTGCGTCGTGAGGATGATCGTCGCCCCCGCGTCGCGCAGCCTGCGCACCGCCTGCCACATGCCCTGGCGCAGCTCGACGTCGACGCCCGCGGTCGGCTCGTCGAGGAACAGGATCTGCGGGTCGTGCGCCAGGGCTTTCGCGATCAGCATGCGGCGCTTCATGCCGCCCGAGAGCGTCATCACCCTGCTGTCGCGCCGCTCCCAGAGCGACAGGTCCTCGAGCACGCGCCGCAGGCGCGCCGCGTCGGGCGGCTTGCCGAACAGGCCGCGGCTGAAGCGCACCGTGCCCCACACCGAGTCGAAGGCGTTGTTGGTCAGCTCCTGCGGCACCAGCCCGATCATCGTGCGCGCGGCGCGCCAGTCGCGCAGGATGTCGTGCCCGGCGACCGTGACCGTGCCGGCGCTCGGCGTGACGATGCCGCAGACCACGCCGATCAGCGTCGTCTTGCCGGCGCCGTTCGGCCCGAGCAGGCCGAAGATCTCGCCGCGCCGGATCTCGAGATCGACGTTCTTGAGCGCCTGCTGCCCGGTAGCGTAGGTCTTGGAGAGCTTGGAGATCGAGATGATCGGCTGCACCGGACGAAGCTTAGCCGGTCTGCGATGCCGCGCCCAAAGGGCGTTCGGCCGGTGAACGTCCGGCCGGAACCCGGGTCATACCGGCTGATACCATCACGCCCCCGCCCATCGGAACCCTCCATGAACCGTCTGCTCGTCCTGCTCGCCGCACTCGCCACCTCCCTCGCCGCCTCGCTCGCGCTCGCGCAACATGGCCACCAGCCCATGCACCGGCACTTCAGCGACGCCGAACGCTGGGCGCAGGTGTTCGACGACCCGGCGCGCGACCAGTGGCAGAAGCCCGACCAGGTCGTCGCTGCGCTGGCCCTCGCGCCGGACGCGCGCGTCGCCGACATCGGCTCGGGGACGGGCTACTTTTCGGTGCGCCTGGCGCGCGCGGTGCCGCAGGGCAAGGTGTACGGCGCCGACCTCGAGCCCGACATGGTGAAGTACCTGAACGCACGGGCGCAGAAGCACGCGCTGTCCAATCTGTCGGCGCACGTCGCCGCGGCAGACGATCCGAAGCTGCCCGAGCCGGTCGACCTGGTGCTGGTGGTCGACACCTATCACCACATCGGCGCGCGCGCGGACTATTTCGGCAAGCTGCGCGCGTCGTTGCGGCCGGGCGGGCGCGTCGCAATCATCGACTTCAAGCTCGACTCGCCCACCGGCCCGCCGGCGAGCGGCCGCATCGCGCCCGACGCGGTGGAACAGGAGATGGCGCAGGCCGGCTACCGCCGCATCGCGGCGCATGACTTCCTGCCGAACCAGTACTTCCTGGTGTTTGCGCCGGCGCCCTGACGCCGGCCGGAGTCAATACTTCACGCTGCCCGAGGTACGCGGATAGGGAATCGCGTCGCGCACATTGGCGAGCCCCGTCGCGTAGGCGAGCGTGCGCTCGAAACCGAGACCGAAGCCGGCGTGCGGCACGCTGCCGTAGCGGCGCAGGTCGCGGTACCAGCTGTAGTGCGCGGCATCGACGCCGAGCGCGTCCATCCGCGCATCGAGCACGTCGAGCCGCTCCTCGCGCTGGCTGCCGCCGACGATCTCCCCGATTCCCGGCGCGAGCACGTCCATCGCCGCGACCGTGCGGCCATCGTCGTTCAGCCGCATGTAGAACGCCTTGATGTCCTTCGGGTAGTTCATCACGATCACCGGCCGCTTGGCGTGCTGCTCGGTGAGGTAGCGCTCGTGCTCGGACTGCAGGTCGGCGCCCCAGCGCACCGGAAACTCGAATTTCGCCTTCGCCCGCTCGAGCACCGCGATCGCCTCGGCGTAGTCGATGCGCGCGAACTCGGCGTCGACGATGCCCTCGAGCTTGGCGAGCAGGCCCTTTTCGATCCGCTGGTCGAAGAACGCCATGTCCTCGGCGCGCTCTTCGAGCAGCACCCGGAACACGAAGCGCAGCAGCGCCTCGGCGAGGTCCGCATTCTCCGCCAGTCCGGCGAAGGCGATCTCGGGCTCAACCATCCAGAATTCGGCCAGGTGGCGGCTGGTGTTCGAGTTCTCGGCGCGGAACGTCGGGCCGAAGGTGTAGACCTTGGACAGCGCCAGGCAGTAGGCCTCGACGTTGAGCTGTCCCGACACGGTGAGGAAGGCCTCGCGGCCGAAGAAGTCCTGGCCGAAGTCGATCTTGCCCTGCGGCGTGCGCGGCAGGTTGGCGAGGTCGAGGGTCGAGACGCGGAACAGCTCGCCCGCGCCTTCGGCGTCCGACGAGGTGATGATCGGCGTGTTGATCCAGAAGAAATGCCGCTCGTGGAAGAAGCGGTGGATCGCCTGCGCCAGCGTGTGCCGCACGCGGGTCGCCGCGCCGATCACGTTGGTGCGCGGCCGCAGGTGCGCGACCTCGCGCAGGAACTCGAGCGTGTGGGCTTTCGGCTGGATCGGGTAGCTGTCGGGGTCGTCGACCCAGCCAACGACTTTGAGTTCGCTCGCCTGCATCTCGAAGGGCTGGCCCTTGGCGGGCGACGGCACGATGGCGCCCGTCGCCTCGATGGCGCAGCCCGAGGTGAGGTGCAGGACCTCGCTCGCGTAGTTGGCCAGCGTGCTGGGGGCGACGACCTGCAGCGGGTGGAACGCCGAGCCGTCCGAGAGGTTGACGAAGGAAAAGCCCGCCTTCGAATCGCGCCGCGTGCGCACCCAGCCGCGCACGGTGACCGGCGCATCCTGTGGCGCGCGGCCGGCGAGGATGTCGCGCACGCTCAAGGGACGTGTCATAGCGTGAATCTTAGCGCCCGCAGCAGCGCACCCGGCAGCCGGGCGCTCGCCGTCGAGCGCCCTTCGTAGGTCGAGGGATCCAGCAGCAGCTCGCGCTCGCGCGTCAGCGCCTCGAGGTTCTCGCCCAGCATGCGGTAGAGCGAATCGTCGAAGCGCATCGCGCCGACCGGCGCGACGATGCGCCCGCCCTCGACCCAGAAGGTGGCGAAGCGCGTCATCCCCGTGATGCGCGCGGCGGCGCGGTCGGAGTAGTTGAGGTACCAGAGGTTGCTGATGTACAGACCGGTGTCGAGCGCGGCAAGCACGTCCTGCGCCGGCAGCGTGCCGGGGGCGAGCTCGAGCGACTCGGGCGACTCGCCCGCCTCGGCGCCGTTGGGTTCCAGGCCGTACTCCTTCGCCGTGCGCGGCGCGACCAGCGCCGCGCCGAGACGTCCGCCCTCGATCAGCGTCAGCGCCGGCGGCTTGACGAAGCCGTCCTCCTGGAACGACGGCGCGATGCCTTCGGCGCTGTGCTCGACGATCGTCACCGCCGGCGAAAGCAGCGCACCGTGCGCCATGCGCAGCAGCGGGCTCTGCTTGGTGGCACGCGCGCGCGCCGAGAAGCCGTCCCAGGCGAGCAGCCCCATCAGCTCCTCGAGCGCGCGCGGCGCAAGGTAGGCGCGGACCTCGCCGGGCGCGAGCGCGCGCGGCGCGACCCCGAGGCGCGCGAGCTCGCGCGAGGCGGCATCGAGTTTCTCGACCAGCGCCGATTCCTCCCACTCGAAGCCGGCCGTCGCAGCTTTCACCGCACCCCCGGGGCCGTGCAGGCTCCAGTCGAAATTGAAGCTGTCCACCGAGTGCCAGTTTCGCTGGCCAAGCGAATTGGCGAAGCCGCGCAGAATCGTCCCGCCGGCGTAGATGCCGACCAGGTCGCGCCCCTGCGCCGCGTCGACCACCTGCTCGACCACGGCCTCGGCCGCAGGCAGCACACCGCGGCGCTCGCTCTCGCTCGACGCGGGAACCTCGTTGATCAGCAGCCAGGGATCCTCGGGCAGCCCGTCGAGCGCCTCGCGCAGCCGCGCAAGCGCGTCGCGTGCCAGCGCAAAGTCCGCTTCGCCGCCGCCGCCCAGCTCGAGCGTCGCCGAGGCCTGCCGGCCGGCGCGCAGCAGGCGCACTTCGAGCGTGCGCTGCTCGACGCTGCCCGCCTGGCGCACCCGCCCGCGGTTGAAGCGCACGAAATCCGAACGCTCGGCGTCCAGCCCGAGGAGCAGCACCTCGCCCGCCTGCAGCGCACGCTCGAGGCGCCCGGCGAGCTCGAAGAATTCCGCCTTCATCCGCCGCCGAAGACCTCGACGCCGGAGAACAGGCAGGCCGGCGCGGCGTGTCCGCAGTGCACCGCCTGGTTCGGCTCGCCCTTGCCGCAGTTCAGCGTGCCGTGCACCTCGAAGGTCGACGCGTCGCCGACCATCCTGAGGCTGCGCCAGAAGGTCGCCGACACGCCGCGGTAGTTCGGGTTCTTCACCACGCCGACCCGCTTGCCGTCCTCGATGCGCTCGCCCCACTCGCAGCCGAACTGGAACTTGTTGCGCGCGTCGTCGATCGACCACGAGACGTTGCTGCGCATCAGCACGCCGCGCTCGATCGAGGCGATCATCGCCTCGAGCGTGCTCGCGCCGGGCTCGACGTTGAGGTTCGCCATGCGGTCGATCGGCGGCCGGTTCCAGTTGCTGGCGCGCGCATTCGCGGTGCCCTGCAAACCGGCGCGCGCCTGCGACAGCCGGGCGCCGAGCGGCGCGACGAGGATACCGTCGCGAATCAGCCAGACCTTCTTCGCCGGCGTGCCGTCGTCGTCCCAGCGATAGCTGGCGAATTCCTCGGCGCGCGTCGGATCGTAGCTGACGTTGAGCAGCGCCGAGCCGTAGCGGTAGCTGCCGAACATTTCCGGGGTCACGAAACTCGTGCCGGCGTAGTTGCGCTCATCGCCGAGGATGCGGTCAAGCTCGAGCGGATGGCCGATCGACTCGTGGATCTGCAGCATCATCTGGTCCGGCATCAGCAGCAGGTCCATCGTTCCCGACGGGCAATTCGGTGCCAGCAGCAGCTGCAAGGCCTCGTCGGCGAGCCGCGCGCCGCAGCCCTGGAAACGCGCCGTGCCGATTCTTTCGAAGCCGCCCTGCTGCGCCTGCTCGAGCGAGCGCGACTGCGTCTCGGGGCCCGCGTTGGCGGTCACCCGCGCCCAGGGCAGCGTGTAGCGGAAGCGCTGCTGCAGGTCGGCGCCGCTGTTCGTCAGGTAGAGGCGCTGGTCCTCGAACAGGTGAACCGCGGCGCTGCGCTCGACGATGCGGTCGTCGATCCTGGCGCCGCGGCATTCGTCGGCCAGCAGGTCGTGGATCGCGCCGCGCGACGGCGGATCCTCGCCCAGCGGGCCGGCGTATTCGCCGCGCGGCGCGGGCATGTCGCGCGCATCGAAGCGGATGACGCCCTTGGCGCGCGTCGCCGCGGCCCAGGCGCTGGCGCGGTCGAGCGCGCGCTGCAGGCCGGCCTGCGACAGGTCGCTCGTCGCGCAGTAGCCGTAGCCGCCGCCGGCGACCGCGGTCAGCATCACGCCGCAGTCGAGCGCGACGCTCGGTGGCAGGAGCGTGTCCTGGCGCATGGCGTAGCGCTGCGCGCGCTCCGCATGCAGGCGCAGCGACCAGAACTCGGCGCTCGATCGCAGCTTGCGAAACCGCGCGCGCACGTCCTGAGCATGATCGAAGGGCACTCGTTAATATAGCGCCATGCGCTATCTCGTCGGCATCGACATCGGCGGCACCTTTACTGACTGCGCCATCGTGGACGGCAAGGGCAGGCTGCTCACCACCAAAGTCCCTTCCACGCCACAGGACTTTTCGCAGGGCATGATGGACGCGCTCGGGGCCGGCGCCGACGCCCTCGGCCTGAAGCTCGACGCGTTCTGCAGAAGCATCGCGTTCCTGTCGCACGGCACCACGGTCGGCACCAACACGATCATCCAGAAAAAAGGCGCCAAGGTCGGGCTGATCACGACCAAGGGGCACGAGGACGCGATTCACATCATGCGCGGCTCGCGCGGCTACGCCGGGCGCGACATCCGCAAGGTGGTGCACTTCCCGGAGACCGCCAAGCCGGCGCCGATCGTGCCCAAGCGCCTGATCCGCGGCGTCTCAGAGCGGGTCGACTGCTTCGGCGAGGTCGTCGTGCAGCTCAACGAGGCACAGGCAGAAGCCGCGATCCGCGACCTGGTCGCGCAAGGCGTGGAAGCGATCGCGGTCTGCTTCCTGTGGTCGTTCCGCAACCCCAAGCACGAGCTGCGTCTGCGCGCGCTGGTCAAAAAGATCGCGCCGCAGGTGTTCGTCACCTGCTCGGTCGACATCGCGCCGAAATGGGGCGAGTACGAGCGCGTCACGGCGACCGCGCTCAATGCCTACCTCGGCCCGGTGATGTCGGGCTACCTCGCAACGCTCGACCGCACCTTGACAGGGCTCGGCTACCGCCACGGCCTGCAGATCGCACAGTGCGGCGGCGGCACGGTGCCGGTCGAGCGCGCCGGCGAGGCGCCGCTGCTGACGCTCGATTCGGGACCGGTGGCGGGCGTGACGGCGTCGATGTTCCTCGGCGCCGCGATGGGCGACGCCAACATCATCACCACCGACATGGGCGGCACCTCGTTCGACGTGTCGATCATCCAGGGCGGCAAGCCCGCCTACTCGTTCATCAGCAACACCGATCAGTACGAATACTTCCTGCCCAAGGTCGACCTGCAGGTGATCGGCGCGGGCGGCGGCAGCCTGGTGCGGGCGCATCCCGAGACGCGCACCCTCACCGTCGGCCCGGACAGCGCGGGCGCGTTTCCCGGCCCGGTGTGCTACGGGCGCGGCGGCACGGTGCCGACGGTGACCGATGCGCAGCTCGTGCTCGGCTACCTCGACCCCGACAACTTCGCCGAGGGCCGCCTCAAGCTCGACGTCGCCGCCGCGACGAAGGCGATCGCCGCGCTCGGCGCCGGCATCGGCATGGACCCGGTGGAATGCGCCGCCGGCATCTGCCGCATCGTCGAGTTCAACATGGCCGACATCATCCGCAAGGTGACGGTCGAAAAGGGCTTCGATCCGCGCGATTTCGTGCTCTATGCCTTCGGCGGCGCAGGGCCTGCGCATGCCGGCGTGTTCGCGCGCGAGCTCGGCGTGAAGAAGGTGGTGGTGCCGCAGAGGAAGGCCGCCTCGACCTGGTGCGCCTTCGGCGCGGCCGCCGCGGACGTGCTGCACGTGCTCGAGCACACCGAGATCCTCGCCACGCCGGTGCCGGCGGCGCGCATCAACGCCAACCTCGAGCGCCTCGAGAAGCAGGCGAAGCGCATCATGGCGGCCGAGGGCATCGCCGCGGCGCGCCAGCGGTTCGAGTTCTCGCTCGACGTGCGCCACAAGGGTCAGATCAACGAGGTCGAGGTGCTGCTGCCCTGGACGCGCGCAGCAGCCCGTTACGAAACGGCGTTGCGCAAGATGTTCGTTGCGCGCTACGAGCAGCTGTACGGCAAAGGTTCGGCGCTGGCCGGCGCGCAGCTCGAGATCGTGGTCTGCCGGCTGCGCGCGCGGGCGCTCACGCCGCGCCCGAAGCTGGTGCGCGCACGCAGCTCGAGCGCGAAGATTCCGGCGCAGGCGCTGCTGCGCAAGCGCGAGATCTACTGGCCCGACCTGAAGCGTCGCCGCGTGACCCCGATTTACGACGGCGAGCGCCTGGTGATCGGCAACCGCATCCCGGGCCCGGCGATCGTCGAGACCGCCGACACCACGGTGGTCGTTCACCCGGGCCGCACGCTGCGGCTCGATCCCCTGGGCAACTTCGAACTGACATTTAGGTGAGTCGAGCGATGAATGCGCCATTGAAGAAGCTGAGCGAGCTCTCCCCGGCCAAGTTCGACGGTCGCACGAGCGGCTACGTGCCGCCGAAGAAGCTGTCGATCTCGCCCAAGCTTCGCCTGCACCGCAAGTGGGACCGCAGCATCGACCCGGTGACCTTCGAGGTGGTGCGCCACGCGCTGTGGAACGTGAACGAGGAACATGGCGCCACCATCCAGCGCCTGTCGGGCTCGCCCGTGGCGATGTACGCGCTCGACCTCAATCCGTCGATCCTCACCGAGGACGCCGAGTTCGTCTATTTCGGCCCCTACATGCAGTACATGTCCGGGGTCACCGACACCCAGGTCAAGTGGACGCTGGAGAACCGCAGCGACAATCCGGGCATTCGCGACGGCGACATGTTCCTCGCCAACGACCCCTGGGTCGGCGCCGCGCACCAGATGGACGTGATGCTGCTGTGCCCGGTGTTCTGGAAAGGCGAGCTGTTCTGCTGGGTGACGAACTGCCTGCACCAGTACGACATCGGCGGCATCACGCCGGGCAGCTTCTGCCCCTCGGCGCGCGACGCCTTCGACGAAGGCATCCTCATCCCGCCGGTGAAGATCGTCGAAGGCAACGAGATCCGGCGCGACATCGAGGAGCTCTACCTGCGCTCTTCGCGCAAGCCCGCCGCGGTGGCGCTCGATTTCCGCGCCCAGCTCGCCGGCAACATGACCGGACGCGACCGCATCCTCGCCCTCATCAAGCGCTACGGCGCCGAGACCGTGAAGGGCGTGATGAAGAAGATCCTCGACGACGGCGAGCGCGCCTTCCTCAAGAAGCTCGCGCGCCTGCCCGACGGCGTGTGGCGCGACCGCACCTACGTCGAGTGCTGCCGCCCGGGCGACCGCGGCGTGCACCAGGTGATGCTCACCGTGCGCAAGGAAGGCAAGCGGCTGGTGTTCGAGAACGAGGGCACCGACCCGCAGGCCGGCGGCATCAACGCCACCTACTCCGGCTGGCGCGGCGCGATCATGGTGGCGCTGAACGAGCTGATGTGCTGGGAGCAGTACTACGCGGTCGGCGGCGCGCTGCGCCACGTCGACTTCAACCCCACGCCGGGCACGCTCAACTGCGCCGACTTCCCCGCCTCGGTGTCGACCGCGCCGGTGCAGTGCATGGAGATCTCGCTCTACCCGGCCTACAACGTGTTCTCGAAGATGATCCATCCCGATCCCGAGCTGCGCGGCGACGTGATGTGCATCGGCGGTACCAGCCAGTGGCCGGCGACGATCTTCCGCGGCATCGACCAGTGGGGCGAGCGCTACGGTTACATCCTGGTCGACCCGATCGGCGGCGCGATCGGCGCCTTCTCACACGCCGACGGCATCTCCACCGGCGGCCAGGCGCGCACGCCGATCTGCAAGCTGCCGAACGTCGAGCACACCGAGCAGAGCTTCCCGGTGCTGTTCCTGTATCGCAAGGAGATCACCGACTCGGGCGGCGCGGGCAAGTGGCGCGGCGGGCTGTCGGCCGAATCCTGCTTCATCCCGCACGGCACCGACCGCATCGAGCAGGACACGCTGTCCTCGGGCAACGCGATCCCGACCTCGACCGGCATGATGGGCGGCTACCCGGGCGCGGTGAACCGCTACCGCTTCCTGCGCGACTCGAACGTCGCCGCGCGCATGGGGCTCTCGGACCTGCCGGCGGACATCGACGAGCTGGAAGGCAGCCCGGAGACGCTGCAGCTGCGGCAGCAGGACTTCGTGCAGAACCCGACCGACGTCTACGCCGTGCTGTGGTCGGCGGCCGGCGGCTTCGGCGACCCGCTCGAGCGCGACCCCGCGCGCGTCGCGGCCGACATCGACAACGGTGACGTCTCGATTGCCGCGGCGCAGGAGATCTACGGGGTCGTGCTGGCGGCCGACGGCAGCGCCGACGTCGAGGCGACGCGGCGCGCGCGCGAGGCGCAGCGCCGCGCCCGGCTCGAGCGAGCGACCCGGCCGGAGGGCAGCCCGCGCAGGCTCGACGGCAAGCTGCGCTTTCTCGCCACCGACAATCTCGCGGTGCGCGAGCACGGCAAGACGCTGCACTGGGCCTGCGCCGGCTGCGCCACCGACCTCGGCCCGCTCGGCGGCAACTACAAGGAACGCTGCGCGCGCGACGACCGGCCGATCGAGGCGTCGAACCCGGTGGTCGGCGACCCGCGGCGCTTCATCGATCCGCTGCCGGCGTTCCGGCAGTTTTCCTGCCCCGCCTGCGGGCGGCTGATCGAAAACGAGGTGGCGCGCGCCGGCGACCCGGTGCTGGCGGACATCGAACTGCGCCCCAAATAAAAAAACCATCGGTCGGTGCCGTGCGCACCGTATGATGCTCACGCCCGATCGAACTTTCCGCGTCGGCCCCGACGCCCGGGAGTGAACGTCATGATTGCACTCGATGTGAACGGCCGCATCCGGAACCTGGACGTGGAACCGGAGATGCCGCTGCTCTGGGTGCTGCGCGACCACCTCAACCTGCTCGGCACCAAGTACGCCTGCGGCATCGCCCAGTGCGGCGCCTGCACCGTGCACATGGACGGCCAGCCGGTGCGCGCTTGCGTCGTGACCGCGGCGGCCGCGGCCGGCAAGCGCATCGTCACGATCGAGGGCCTGTCGCAGCCGGAGATGCACCGCGTGCAGAAGGCCTGGATCGAGCACCAGGTGCCGCAGTGCGGCTACTGCCAGGCCGGAATGATCATGGCCGCCGTCGCCCTGCTCGAGAGCACGCCCAAACCGACCGACGCCGACATCGACGCGGCGATGACCAACCTGTGCCGCTGCGGCAGCTACCCGCGCGTGCGCGAAGCGATCCACGCCGTGGCGAACGGCGCCTGAGGCGCGCGGTCATGACGCGCCCTGTCCTTGAGCCGCGTTCCCCGCAGCGCCGCGATTTCCTGCGCGCCTGTGTTGCGGTCGGCGGCGGGCTCGCGCTCGAGTTCTCGTTCCCCCTGCGCGCGGCTGCGGCCGACGCGACGGTCGAGGAGATCAATGCCTGGATCGTGATCCATCCCGACGACCGGGTCGTGATCCGCATCGCGCGCTCGGAGATGGGACAGGGCAGCTATACCGCCCTCGCCCAGCTCGTCGCCGAGGAGCTCGACTGCGACTGGGCAAAGGTCTCGGCCGAGTTCGCCTCGCCCAACGAGAACCTGCGCCGCAACCGCGTCTGGGGCTCGATGTCCACCGGCGGCAGCCAGGGCGTGCGCAGCTCGCAGGACTATGTGCGCAAGGCCGGCGCCGCGGCGCGCGAGATGCTCGTTGCCGCGGCCGCAGCGCAGTGGAACGTGCCGCGCGCGGCGTGCAGCGTCGACAAGGGCGTCATCACCCACGTCCCCACGCGCCGTAGCCTGCGCTACGGCGAGGTGGCGGCTGCCGCGGCGAAGATTGCGCCGCCGCAGGACCTGAAGCTGCGCGAACCCGTGGAATGGAAGATCGCCGGCAAGCCGCTTCCGCGCCTCGACATTCCGGACAAGGTGCTCGGCAAGCCGGTGTTCGGCACCGACGTCGTGCTGCCCGGCATGCTGCATGCCTCGATCGCCCAGTGCCCGGTGTTCGGCGGCAGGCTGCTGTCGGTCGATTCGACCGTCGCCGAAGGCATGCGCGGGGTGAAGAAGGTGGTGCGCGCCGACGATTTCGTCGCGGTCGTCGCCGACAGCTGGTGGCGCGCCCACCGTGCGCTCGGCGCGCTGAAGATCGAATGGGACGTCGGCGCGAACGGCGCAGCATCGGACGCGACGATCGAAACGATGCTGCGCGACGGGCTCGCCGATCCGAAGGCCGGCACGGCGCGCACGCTCGGCGACGCCGCCGCCGCGCTCGCCGGCGCAACCAAGGTGGTGGAAGCGGAGTATTCCGCGCCCTACCTCGCCCACGCGACGATGGAGCCGCAGGTCTGCACGGCCTGGGTCAAGCCCGACGGCTTCGTCGAGGTGTGGACCTCGACCCAGAACGGCGAGGCGTCGCTTGCGACCGCGGCACGCGCCGCGGGCGTGCCGCCCGAGCGCGCCGAGGTCCACAAGACGATGCTCGGCGGCGGATTCGGGCGGCGCGGCGCGCCCCAGGACTTCGTGCGCCAGGGCGTGACGATCGCCAAGGCGATGCCCGGCACGCCGGTGAAGCTGATGTGGTCACGCGAAGAAGACATGCAGCACGATTTCTACCGGCCGGCGAGCATCGTCAAGCTGCGCGCGGGCCTCGATGCCGAAGGCAAGGTCGTCGCCTTCGAGGCGAAGGTCGCCTGCCCGTCGATCCTCGCGGTGCTGATTCCGCGCGCGCTGCGCAACGGCATCGACTTCACCGCGGTGCGCACGCTGAGCGACATGCCCTACGCGATCCCGAACCAGAAAATCGACTACGCAATGCGCAACGGCCATGTGCCGGTCGGGTTCTGGCGCGCGCCCGGCCAGCAGAACGGCGTCTACCGCGAGTGCTTCATCGACGAGCTCGCGCATGCCGCGGGCCAGGATCCGCTCGCATTCCGCTTCGCGATGCTCGAGCCGGAGGATCGGAACCTGCGCGTGCTCGAAGCCGTGGCGAAGGCCGCCGGCTGGGGCCGGATGCTGCCGGCCGGCGTCGGCCGGGGCCTCGCCGTGGTCGAAGGCTTCGGCAGCTACGCAGCGGGCGTGGCCGAGGTTTCCATCGCCGCCGACGGCGGGCTCAAGGTGCTGCGCTACGTGGTCGCGATCGATTCGGGCACCTTCGTCAATCCGGATACCTGCGCGGCGCAGGCCGAGAGCAACGCGGTGTACGGCCTGGGCGGACTGTTCGAGGCCTGTACCGTCAGGGACGGGCGCGTCCAGCAGTCGAACTTCCACGACTTCCGCCTGCCGATGATCGGCGACATGCCGAAGGTCGAGCTCGTGCTGGTGCCGAGCGGCGGATTCTGGGGCGGCCACGGCGAGCCGGGGATTCTGCCGTTCCAGGCCGCGGTGCTGAACGCGGTGTTCGCGCTCACCGGCAAACGCATCCGCCGGCTGCCGCTGCGCAAGGAAGACCTCAAGGCCTGACGCGGATCGGGGTCTGACCCCGCTTTCAGCTTTTGCGCCCGTCCGGCGGCAGCGGGTAGCGCTCGAGGTACTGGCGGTACTCGGGCTCGACGTCGATCGCGATCGAGGCGAGCACGCGCACCACCGCGTTGTAGAACCCGATCGTGACGATCAGGTCGATGAGATGCTCGCTCGAGAGCTGCGCGGCGAGCGCCGCGTGGGTGGCGTCCGGCAGGCCGCCGGCGCGCGTGATCTCGCGCGCGGCGCGCAGCACGAGCTTGGCGAGCGCATCGAGCGGCGCCGGCCGGCCTTCCGTGTCGTCGATCAGCGCCGCGATGTCCGCGTCGCTGACGCCGAAGTCGTAGCCGATCTTGATGTGATGCGACCATTCGTACGGCGAGCGCGCGAGGTAGCCGACCTGCAGGATCGCGAGCTCGCGCAGGCGCGGATCGAGCGTCGATCCGTGGCGGATGAACTGGCCGAGCCCCTGGAACGCGCGCAACGCGCCGGGACTGTGCGCGAGCAGCTTGTGGAGCGCGATCTCGCGCGCGAGCAGATCCCGGTGCTCGGGTGCGAGCGCCGACTTCTCCAGGTACGGCAGGCGGGCCACAGCGCGTCTACTCGCTGTAGCTTTCGCGCTCCGGCGCGCGCAGCGTCACGCCGCCATCGACCACCAGGGTGTGGCCGGTGATGTAGCGCGCATGGTCCGAGAGCAGAAAGCGCACCGCGTGGCCGATGTCCCAGCCGCTGCCCTCGATGCCGAGCACCGAGGCCTTGCGCCGGGTCTCGCGCGCCTCGGCGCTCATGCCGGCGCCGCGCGCATAGACCATCGGCGTGTACACGGGGCCGGGCGCGACGCAGTTGACGCGGATGCCGTCCTTGCCGTGGTCGACCGCCATCGCGCGCGTCAGGCCGATGATCGCCGCCTTGGTCGTCGTGTAGATCGTCAGCCCGCGCGGCCGCAGCGCCGAGATCGACGAGATGTTGACGATCGCGCCGCCGCCCGCGGTCTTCTTCATCGCCGGAATCGCGTGCTTGGAGGCGAGAAACATCGCCTCGACGTTGAGCCGCATCATCCGCTGCCACTTCTCCTGCGGCTCGTCGACCACGCTGCCGCGGCTCGAGATGCCGATGTTGTTGTCGAGGAAATCGAGCCGGCCGTACAGGTCGAGCGCCGCCTCGACGACGCGCCGGCATTCGGCGTCCTCGGTCAGGTCGGCGCTGATGTCCTGCGCCACGCTGCCCTCGGCGCGAATCATCGCCACCGTGCGCGCGGCCGCCGCCGCATCCAGATCGGCGACCAGCACGCGCGTCCCGGCGCGTGCCAGCAGGATCGACGCGGCGCGGCCGTTGCCGATGCCCTCACCCGCCGCGCCGCCGCCCGCGATGAGCGCGACCTTGCCGTCGAGTCCCGGATCGTCGTGCGCGGGGTCCATGGGATCGCTCCTGCAGCGCGGACGCGCCCGCGCTAGCGCCGGGCGCGCTTCGCTTTCTTCGCCTTGCCTGCCGCGCCGGCCGTTTTCGCGCGCCCGGCCGGTCGCTTCTTCAACTGCGCGAGCATCGCTTCGAGCCCGAGGATGTAGGACTGCACGCCGAAGCCGGCGACCACGCCGACCGCGGTCTCGGCGAGGATCGAGTGGATGCCGCGCCGCTCGATGTTGCTCATGTGCACCTCGATGTAGGGGATCGGGATCGCGCGCAGGCAGTCGCGCAGCGGGTAGCCCGCGAAGAGGAACGCCGCAGGGTTCATCACCAGCCCGTCGAGCTTCTCGTCGACCGCGCGATACAGCCGCTCGATCGCCGCGGCCTCGCTGTGCGTGTAGAGGATCTCGAGCGCGTAGCCGTGCGCGCGCGCATGCGCGAGCAGCATGCGGTCGAGCTCGGCCGCGCTGGTCTTGCCGTAGATCTCGGGCTGGCGCCGCCCGAGGTAGCTCATGTTGGGTCCCTGGATCAGCAGCAGCCTGGTCACGTCGTCTCCTTCGCGGTGTCGGCGGGCAAGGATACGCTCAGGCGCCGCCGAGCAGCCGCCTGAGGTCGGCGAGCGTAGCCATGTCGGCGCTCCAGGTGAAGCTTCCCTGTTCGCGCATCTCGCGTCCTGCGCGCAGCAGCGCGCCGAACGCGGCGCGCGCAAGCGCCCCGCCGACGCTCAGGCGCTTTGCGCCGGCCTCGGCGAGCGCGGCAAGCGTCGCACCCTTTACCGGCGGCGCGAGCACGTTGACCGGCTTGCCGAGCGCCGCGCACACGGTGCGCACCTGCTCGAGCGTGGTGAGCCCGGGCGCGTAGAGCACGTCCGCGCCCGCGGCCTCGAAGGCCTGCAGCCTGCGGATCGTGTCGTCCAGATCGTCACGGCCGCGCAGCAGGTTCTCGGCGCGCGCGGTCAGCGTGAAGTGGAAGTCGAGCCCGCGAACCGCCTCGACTGCAGCCTGCACGCGCTCGACGGCGAGGGAAAAGTCGTAGATCGGCTTCGCAGGATCGAGCGAATAATCCTCGATCGAGCCGCCGACCACGCCGGCTTCCGCGGCGCGCACCAGGGTCTGCGCCGCCTCGCGCGGGTCGTGCGCGTAGCAGTTCTCGAGATCGGCGCTCAGCGGCAGGTCGGTCGCGGCGCTCAGCTGCCGCAGATGCTCGACCATCGCGTCGCGCGAAACCGCGCCGTCGAGCTGACCGAGGGCGAGCGCCGCGCCCAGGCTGGTGCTCGCCAGCGCTTCGAAGCCGAGCCCGGCCAGCATGCGCGCCGAGCCCGCGTCCCAGGGATTCGGAATGATGAAGGCGCCCGCGCGCCGGTGCAGCGCGACCAGGCGCTCGGCCCTCTCGCGTTGCGTCGTCATGCCATCGCCGCCGTGACTACGCGGCCGCGGCTACGTTGACCCCGCGCACGCCGTGGCGCTCGATCAGCCGCGCCACCAGCCCCGAAGCCTTCGCCTCTTCGACGAACTGCGCGAGGAACGCGGCGCCCGCGGCGCGCGCCTTGGGCGTACCGACCGCCTGCTGCACGGCGGTGAAGCGACCGTCGAGCACGCGCGCGCCGGGCAGCTTTTCGACGTCGGTCACCAGGCGCGGCCGCAGCCCGGCGAGCGCGTCGAGCTTTTCCTTGATGAACAGGTTCCAGGACGCATCCAGCCCCTCGGCGTTCACCAGCTCCGCGTTCTTGATGCTGCGCGCCAGGAAAAGGCCGTAGGCACTGCGCCCGTAGACCGCGATGCGCACGCCCTTGCGGTCGACCTCCTCCACCGAGCGGATCTTCGAGCCCGGCGGCACGAGATAGGTGGACTCGATCTCGAGGTAGGCGGGCGTGAACGCGATCTCCTTCGCGCGCGCCGGCTCGGCGCCGATCGTCGCGACGTCCCATTCGGCGACCGCGTCCGCCACCTTGCCGGGATTCTCGTAGGGCATCAGCTTCAGCGGCACCCCGAGGCGCGCTGCGATCTCGCCCGCCAGGTCGGGCGCAATGCCCTGCGGGTCGCCGTTCGCCGCCCGCCCGGTGACGAGCAGGAAGTTCGACAGGTTGATGCCGGCGCGCAGCGTGCCGCTGGGTGCGAGCTCCGCGACGACCGCGGCCGAGGGGGTGACGGGCATCGCTTCAGACTCCCAGGTAGTAGCGCTTGATCATGTCGTTCGAGCGCAGGTCCTCGGCGCTCGCGCCCTCGAAGGCGATCTCGCCGTGCACGATGATGTAGCCGCGGTCGGCGATCTTGATCGCCTGGTTGAAGTTCTGCTCGGCCATCAGCACGGTGAGGCTGCGACGCTCCTTGAGCTCCTTGATCTTGGCGATCATGCGGTTGACCATGATCGGCGCCAGACCGACCGAGGGCTCGTCGACGAGGAGAATTCTCGGATCGGACATCAGCGCACGCGCCACCGCCACCATCTGCTGCTCGCCGCCGCTCATGCTGCCGGCGAGCTGGTTGCGCCGCTCGGCGAGCACCGGAAACACTTCGAACATGAACTCGAGGTTGCCCGCGAGCTTGGCGCGCGCCCCCGGGCGGTAGGCGCCGAGCATCAGGTTTTCCTCGACCGAGAGCGTCGGGAACAGGCGCCGGCCTTCGGGCACCAGCGCGATACCGAGGTCGACGATCGCCTGCGGGCTGCGCCCGACGAGGTCGATGCGCTCGCCGTCCACCTCGAGCGAGATCCGCCCGCCGCTCGGCTGCACGATGCCGGTGATGCACTTGATCAGCGTGCTCTTGCCGTTGCCGTTCGAGCCGAGCAGCACCACCGACTCGCCCTGCTCGACGTGCATCGACACGCCGTGCAGCACGCGCACCGCGCCGTAGCCGGCCTCGACGTTCTCGACGATCAGCCTACTCGCCAAGGTACGCCCTTTCCACGTCCGGGTTGCGGATGATGTCCTCCGGCGTGCCGTCCGCGATCTTGCGCCCGGCATCGAGCACCACCAGGCGCTGGGCGAAGCCCATCACCGCGCGCATGATGTGCTCGATCATGATCACCGCGACGCCGCGCGCGTTGAGCGCGAGCAGGATCTCGAGAATCTCGTCGACCTCCGCGCTGGACAGCCCCGCCATCGCCTCGTCGGACACCAGCAGCTTGGGCTTCGCGGCGAGCGCACGCGCGAGCTCCAGCTTGCGCATGTCGACCTGGGTGAGGCCGGCCGAGCTCTCGTTCGCGCGATTATTGAGGCCGATCAGCTCGAGGACCTCCATGGCGTCACTGTTGATCTTGCCCCGCCCGGTGCGCCCGCGCGCCGCGTACTCCAGCGGCACGCGCAGATTCTCGAGCACCGTCATGCTGCGGAACGGCTTCGGGATCTGGAAGCTGCGCGCCACGCCGCGCGCCGCGCGCTGGTGCGGCGGCAGGCGCGTGATGTCCTCGCCTTCGAACACGATCGAGCCGGTATCGTTGATCAGCGCCCCGGAGATGCAGTTGATGAGCGTGGTCTTGCCCGAGCCGTTCGGCCCGATCAGGCCGAGGCGCTCGTTTGCGCCGAGCTCGAGGTCGATGCCGTCGAGCGCGGTGAAGCCGCCGAAGCGCTTCGACACGCCGCTCACCTTGAGGATCGGCGCGCTCACCGCTTCCTCCGCTTCATCCACTTCTGCACCAGGCCGACGATGCCCTGCGGCGCCAGCGTGATGAACAGCACCAGCATGAGGCCGACCACCAGCACGTTGAGCTCGGAGGAGATGGTCACCGTGATCGCCTCCTGCGCGCCGCCGATGACCAATGCGCCGATCACCGGCCCGATCCAGTGCGCAGTACCGCCGATCATCGGCATGGCGATCGCGTTCACCGCGACGAACAGGTTGAACGCCGACAGCGGATCGACGAAGGTGACGAAGAAGGGGTACGGTGCGCCCGCCACCCCCATCATCGCCCCCATCACCGTGGTCGAGATGAGCTTGAGGCGCAGCGTCGGCACCCCGGCGCATTCGGCAGCGACCTCGTCGTCGCGGATCGCGGCCAGGCCGCGGCCGATGCGCGACGAATTCAGGGCGCGCGAAATCGCGATCGAGCCGAGCGTGAGCGCGAGCATCACCACGAACAGCAGCTGGATGTAGCTGCGGAAAAAGGGCACCTTTTCCGGCGTCAGGATGTAGACCCCCCTCGCCGCACCGACGTATTCCCAGTTGGTGACGAAGGTCTCGAGCACGATCGCCATCGCCAGCGTCGCGATCGCGAAGTACACGCCCTTCAGGCGCAGCGTCAGATAGCCCACGCCGAGGCCCATCAGGCCGCAGACCGCCGCGCTCGCGGCGATCAGGAAGGGCAAGGGCAGGCCGAGCCACTTGTCGAGCGCGACCGCGGTATAGGCGCCGATGGCGAAGAACGCCGCGCTGCCGAAGTTCACGTAGCCGGTGAAGCCGCCGAGGATGTTCCAGGCCACCGCCATGATGGTGGCCTGCAGGATCGCGTAGATCGCGGTGTAGTAGTACTCGTTGGCAACGAGCTCGGTGAGCGCGAGCCCGCCGAGGAACACGGCAGCGAGCACGGCCCAGAAAATCTTGTCGGCGCGGGTCTTCAGCATCCTGACGCGCTCCCTAGGCCCGTCCGAACAGGCCCGAGGGCCGTACCGCGAGCGTGATGAGCAGCGCGCCGAAGGCCACCGCCGGCGCCCAGGACGGGCCGGCAAAGCTGCTGACCAGTGACTCGAGCACCCCGATCAGCAGTGCGGCGATCACCATGCCCGGAATGCTGCCCATGCCGCCCAGCACCACGATGGCGAAGGCGCGGCCGATGTACACCCGCCCGAGCGAGGGCTCGACCGGACCGATCATGATCAGCAGCGCGCCCGCGATCGCGGTGGTCGCGATCGCCAGACCGAAGGCGAACTGCTTGATGCGCACCGGATCGGCGCCCATCAGCTGCAGCGCGAGGCGGTCCTGCGCCACGGCGAGAATCGCGCGCCCGGTGAAGGTGCGCGAAAGGTACAGCCAGACCGCGCCGGTCATCGCGCTCGCCACCAGGAAGGGCACGACCAGGCGCAGCGGCAGGCCGACGAAGCCCAGATCGACGTTCTTGCTCAGATAACCCGCGGAGACCAGGCGGTAGTCGACGCCGTAGACCAGGATCAGCACCACCTCGATGATGAACATCACGCCGAAAAAGAACGCCAGGCCGGACAGGGACTCCTGTCCGGTGCGCTCGAATGCGGCGTAGTAGATGCGGTAGATCAGCGCGCCGACGATGAAGAAGATCGGCGCGGCGAGGACGCCCACCAGCACCGGATCCAGTCCGTAGCGCGAATTCAGGATCCAGGCGATGTACGAGCCGACGATGACGAACGCCGGGTGGGCGATGTTGACGATGTCGAGCTGGCCGAAGCTGATCGACAGCCCGACCGAGACAGCGGCGTAGAACGCACCCAGCAGGATGCCCGCGACGATGGCGTTGACGAAGAGATCCATACGGCTACGCCATCGTGCGGGCGCCTGCGGGACGCGCGCGGCTTCTTACTGGTTGAACGGGTAGACGATGTCTCCCGACTTCCACGCCTTCGGGTAGAGCACGATGCGCTTGCCCGGCCCCGAGAACTGCGCCATGTCGTTCGGCTTGACGTCGCGGAACTGCACCTGCAGCGTGCGGGACGTGGCCCACTCGCCGTTCTTGGCGAACTTGACGTCGCCGACCACGGTCTTGAAGGTGGCCTTGTGCATATGCGCGGCGAGCTTGCCCTGGTCCAGGCCCTTGGTCGCGTTGATCGCCTGCTCGAGCACCTGCAGGTAGGCATAGGCATACGGCGGCAGGTAATGGCCCAGCGGGTCGACCCCCTTGCCCTTGGCGGCCTCCTGGTAGCGCGCGAGGAACTCCTTCACGCCGGGGAAGTTGAGCGTCGGCTCGGGCACCCAGAAATCGTAGTTGATGATGTTGTTGAGCGCCGGGCCGAGGTTTTTCTGGATCGCCGCGAACTGCAGCCCGACCATGGCGCCGCCGAACATCTTCGCCTTGAGGCCCACCTCGCGCGCCGCCTTCACCATGCCCACCGATTGCGGCGGGTACGACGCGACGAAGACGATGTCCGCGTTCGCCGCCTCGATCGCACGCACGATCGGCGAGTAGTCCGTGGTCGACATCGGGTACGTCTTGTCGTAGACGATGATGAAGCCACCCGACTTCGCGTTCTGGCGCGCGCCGGCCGCCGCGTTCAGCGTGAACTCGGAGTCCGCCGAGACGATGGCGACCGTCTTCGGCTTCGGATTCTGCTCCGCCGCCAGCTCGAAGAAGCCCTTCGACCAGTCGGTCTTCGGCTCGGGGCCGGCCGGCATGATCTGGAAGTAGCGGTCGTAATTGAACTCGTCGTTCACCGCGAGCCCGAACAGCGACGGAAAGACGAGCTTCTTGCGCATCACGATCGGCATCGCCGGCGCGATCTCGTTGGTGCCGTAGCTCGACACCACGAGGTCGACCTTGTCGACGTTGAGCAGCTTGGTGTAGATGCCCGGAACCTTCGCCGGCTGGGTGGCGTCGTCGTAGTAGACGAACTCCACCGGTCGACCGAGAATGCCACCCTTCTTGTTGACGTCCTCGCGCCAGATTTCCATGGCGATCAGCGCGGCCTTGCCCGCGCCGGCGAGGCCGCCGGTGAGCGCCATGCTGAAGCCGATCTTCAACGGCTTTGCCGCGTGCGCCGGAGCCGACACGAGCGCGCCCGCAGCGAACGCGAGCGCGCCTGCGGCGATGATGGCGCGCGCAAACGAACGACGATTAACCATGTAGGAACCCTCCTTCCTCATTTGCAGTGGATGCGTCCTCTGTTCTGGGCGGGGCCCGGGGGACGTTGCCCGGAGTGTATGCGGAAATGCCGGGCCTGTGAACCGCGACGGCGCACGCTCTACGCTGCCGCCTTCTTCGTGCCGATCGCACGGTCGACCATCGGCATCACCTTCTCGGCCATCAGTTCCATCGAGCGGCGCGCGAGCTTCGCCTCGGCCCAGTCGATGCCGCAGTACAGCAGCGTGCCGAAATCGCCCGTGGTCTCGCGAAAGGCGAGCAGCTGCTCGGCGACTTGGTCGGGCGTGCCGGCGATCACCAGCGAATCGACCACGGTGTCGAGCGTCACCGCCTCGTCGGGCGTGTCCTTCGAGGGCTTGAACAGGTTGATGCGCCCGGCGCGCTTGAGCTTGAAAAAGAGCTGCTTGTAATAGAAGCGGTAGGGGCTGTCCTCGCCGAAGGCGTAACGCCGCGCAGTCGCCTCGTCGTCGGCAACGAACACGGTCTTCGCCACGCGCCAGTTTGCGGGGTCGGGCGTGCGGCCCGCGGCCTCGCAGCCTTCGACGACCTTCGGCCAGTGCGAAGCGACCCACTGCGGCAGGAGAAAGTTGGCCGAGATCGGGTCCCAGCCGCGCTTCGACGCCTCGGCCAGGCCGCGCGAGAACGGCTCGACGGCGGTCACCACGATCGGCGGGTACGGCTTCTGGTAGGGCTTGGGAATGATGCCTTGGCCGATGTCCGGGATCATCGTCTTTTCGGTCGAGATGTTCCAGAACCGGCCCTGCAGGTTGTAGGGCGGCTCGCCGGTCCAGATCGCGATCATGTGGTTGATGCACTCGACGAACATGCCGGCGCGGTCCTTGCCCATGTTCTCGAACACTTCCCAGTCCGAGGGCAGCCCGCCCGGGCTGATGCCGACGATGAAGCGGCCCTCCAGCATGTTGTCGAGCATCGACACCGTGGCGGCGAGCTGCGCCGGGTGGCCGTTCGGCAGGTTGAGCGTGCCGGTGCCGAGCTTGATGGTCTTGGTGTCGTGCACCAGGCTGGCGAGGAAGGTCGCGCAGCTCGTCACCGATTCGGCGATGTCCGTCACATGCTCGCCGACGTAGGCCTCGCTGAAACCCAGGCGGTCGGCGAGCAGGATCGCCTCGCGGTCCTCCTTCAGCGTCTCGACGTAGTTGCGCCGCGGCGGATGCAGCGGCATCGTGAAGTAACCAAGCTTCACGGTATTCCCCCTCTTCTCGACTCCAGGCCCGATGATAAGCTAGCCTCGGCTGAGGCGCGCAATCGAGGGGGACGCCATGCACCGCTACCGCGAAACGCTGCCGCGCATCCGCATCACGCGGCGCGACATGATGAAGCGCGTTGCGCGCTTCCGGAACCTGAAAGGCTCCGACGGCGGGCTGCCCGACAGCCGCTATCCCGGCTGCGAGCGCATCCTCTACAACGTCATCGGCTTCCAGCCGCCGAAGAACGAGGGCAGCGGCGGCGTCACCTCGCCGGTCGGCTCCAAGGCCTCGCGCCTCGCGGCCGTGAAGATCTCCGAAGGCTTCAACCTCGGCTACTGCCGCGCGCTGCCCGGGCACGGCCCGATGTTCCACAACCACGATACCAACGAAACCTTCATCGCCATGACCGGCACCTGGCGCGCGAGCTGGTACGACAACCGCGGCCAGGTGCAGCACGTCGACCTGAAGCCGCTCGACCTGATCTCCTTTCCGCCGGGCGTCGCGCGGCGCTTCATGAACGTCACGCCCGGCTCGAAGCGCCGGCATTCGATCCTCATGTTCGTCATCGGCGGCAACGCGCCGCGCGCCGAGTTCACCGCCGCGTCGATTGCCGAGCTGGTCGAGGCCGGCTACTGGAAGCCCGAGCCGGTCGCGAAGCAGGCGGCGAAGAAAAAGCCGCGGAAGAAGAAAGTGGTGAAGGCAAAACGCAAGGCGCCGCGCCGCACGAAGTAGCCCTCGGGGTCGGACCCCGAAAACCGGCGCGACCGTGGGGTCAGACCCCTGTGGATAAGTCGCGAGCTGCCCGGTCGATCGGCGCGGCCCATGACTTATCCACAGGGGTCTGACCCCAAAGTCGCCCTAAAATACGCGTCGACAAGGAGCACCCCATGCCCATCTTCGAATACGCGTGCAAGCGCTGCGGCAACGAGTTCGAGACACTGGTGCGCTCGAGCAGCGTGCCGGACTGCCCGAGCTGCAGCTCGACCGAGCTCGAAAAGAAGCTCTCGGTATTCGCCACCGCGGCGCCGGCGGCGGAAGCCGCGCCGATGGCCGCCGGCCCCTGCGGCAGCTGCGGCCACCCCGGTGGGCCGGGCGCCTGCGCCTTCAACTGAAGCACCCGCCACACGACAAACCCAATCGGAGACCCGATGACCGAACCCCGGGTAATGGAAGTCTTTTCAGACTACGTTTGACCCTGGTGTTATCTCAGTACCGTGCGTATTGAGCGACTCAGGAAGGAACACGGCATCCAGATCAAGTGGGTGCACTTTCCGCTGCATCCGGACACGCCGCAGGAAGGGCGCAGCCTGGAGGATTTGTTTGCCGGCCGCGGCTACGACATCCCGAAGATGCAGGCGCAGATGCGCGCGCGCATGGAAGCCGAAGGCCTGCCCTACGGCACCCGCACAATGACCTACAACAGCCGGCTGGCGCAGGAGCTCGGCGCCTGGGCCGACACCCAGCCGGGCGGCGACGCCATACACGACGCGCTGTTCCGCGCGTACTTCGTCGACACGCGCAACATCGGCGACCCGGAGGTGCTGGTCGAGATCGCGCAGTCGGTGGGCCTGCCCGCCGACCAGGCGCGCGAAGTGCTCGAGAAGCGCACGTTCAAAGCCACGGTGGACGCCGACTGGAACAAGTCGCACCAGTACGGCGTCACCGGCGTGCCGACCTTCGTCGTCGGCCACCATGGCGTCGTCGGCGCGCAGCCCTACGAGGCGCTCGAAGAGCTGCTGAAGCAGGCGGGCGACTAGGCTTTCGTCCGTCTGGCGAGCGGCGCGCTCAATCGAGCGTTTCGTCCGCGCGCAACAGCACGGACCCCGGCACCGTGATGCCGAGCCGCTGCGCCGTCCTCAGGTTGACGATCAGGTCGAACTTGCTCGGCTGCTCGACCGGCAGGTCGGCCGGGCGGGCGCCGCGCAGGATCCGGTCGACGAATACGGCGGCGCGCCCGGCCAGCGCGGCCAGGTTCGGCCCGTAGGCGATCAGCGCCCCGGCCTGCGCCGTTTCCTTCCAGTCGGCCATCATCGGCAAGCGATGGGCCAAAGCGAGCTCCGCCAGGCGCCGCCGCTCGGCGAAAAACAGCGGGTCCGAGAGCACCAGCAACATCTGCGGGCGTGCCTTTGCCAGCGCCCCGAACGCCGCGTCCAGCGCGGCCGGCGTACTTGCCTCCGCGGCATCGATGGACACACCCAGCACCCGTCCGGCCGAGCGTACGTTCTCGAGCTGCTCCCGGGAGGTCTGCGTCGCAGGATTCGCGAGCACCGCCACCCGGGTGAGCGAGGGCGCAATCTCGCGCATCAGCTCGAGTCGCTTGACGCTCAGATCCGGCGCAAGGATCGTCAGCCCGGTAATGTTGCCGCCGGGCCGCGCCAGGCTCGCGACGAAGCCCGAGCGCACCGGGTCGTCGCCGCTGAATGCCATGACGATCGGAACCGAGGCGGTGGCCTTGCGCGCGGCATGAATCGCCGGCGGCGCCACCGCGACGATCAACTCGACCTTGCGCGCGACGAGCTCGGCCGCGAGCGCATCCAATTGCGACATCTGTCCGTTCGCGGAGCGGTAGTCCAGATCGAGATTGTCGTCTTCGCGGTAGCCCTGCGCACGCAGCGCGAGCAGGAACGGGCCGAACACCGGATCCGCGTCACGCGCGAACAGCGGCGACAGAAAGCCGATGCGGCGCCTTGCGCTGGCCTGACCGGCGCCCGCGACAAGCAGTGCCGCCGTCAGCGCAGTGGCGCGCAGGACAAACCGCCGCCGTCCGCTCATGCGCGCGGCGCCAGGCAAGCCGATCTCGCGTTCACCATCTCCTGTCGCCGCTGAGGCAGGGCGCCCAGCATAGTCCTTCGCCCGTCGCGACGCCATGCCGGTGCGGCGCGTTCACTTGCGTTCGCGGACCGGGTCCGGGTCGAGGCCCATGCCCTCGAGCTGCCTGCGCGCGCGCGTCGCCTCCGCGCGATCGGCGAACGGGCCGACGCGCACGCGATAGACCAGCCCGCGCGCGGTGGCGATCGGTTCGACGTAGTACGGAATGCGCGCCTCCCACAGGCGGTCGACCAGCGCTTGAAGGTTTTTTTCGTTGGCCAGGGCAATGACCGGGACGATGAACTCGACGTCCCGATCCTGCGCCGCGGCCTCACGCGTCTCGGCCGCCTGCGCCGCGCCGCCGGCCAGCACGAGGACCAGCATCGCCGTCGCCGCCACCCTCAGGCCCGGGCCCGCTCTCCGGTTTCGTGCGCCTCGCATGCCGGACGAACTTTACGCCTGCGCCGGAACGCCTGGCGTACCATGCGCGCCGCACCGCCGCGGGAACCCTGGGTCATCGCGACGGTCGCATAGCGGACTCCCGCCGCTTCGCCGAAGCGCGCCCCCCGCAGGAGACAGGCATGTTCAAGTCGTTTTTCGCCAACCGGCGCTGGCTGCACTGGTCGATCGCCGGCAGCATCGCGATCCTCGCCGTCACCTGGTTCAAGGTGCGCCTCGACGTGCGCATCAACGAATGGTTCGGCGACTTCTACGACACGCTGCAGAAGGCGCTCTCCACGCCGGGCGCGATCGAGTTCAACGACTTCCTCGCCAAATGCCTGACCTTCGCCGGGATCGCCGGAACCTACATCACGGTGGCGGTGATCCTGGAGTTCTTCATCCGGCACTACGTGTTCCGCTGGCGCACGGCGATGAACGACTTCTACATGTCGCACTGGGGCGAGCTGCGCCACATCGAAGGCGCTGCGCAGCGCGTGCAGGAGGACACGATGCGCTTCGCGCGCATCGTCGAGGGGCTCGGCGTGGCGTTCATGCGCTCGGTGATGACGCTGATCGCCTTCATGCCGCTGCTCTGGGGCCTGTCGAAAAGCGTCACCGCACTGCCCTGGATCGGCGCGGTCGACCATTCGCTGGTCTGGCTGGCGATCGTCTCGGCCGCGGCGGGCACGGTGCTGCTGGCGCTCGCCGGGATCAAGCTGCCGGGGCTCGAGTTCAACAACCAGAAGGTCGAAGCGGCGTACCGCAAGGAGCTGGTCTACGGCGAGGACCACGCCGACCGCGCCGAGCCGGAAAGCGTGCGCCAGCTGTTCGCCAACGTGCGGCGCAACTACTTCCGTCTCTACAAGCATTACCTGTACTTCGACATCGCGAAGTGGTCGTACCTGCAGTTTTCGGTGATCATCCCGTATATCGCGATGGGCCCGACGATCGTCGCCGGCGTCATCACGCTCGGCACGCTGCAGCAGATCCTGCGCGCCTTCGATCGCGTCGAGAATTCGTTCCAGTTCCTCGTCAACAGCTGGGGAACGATCGTCGAGCTGATCTCGATCTACAAGCGCCTGCGCGCCTTCGAGGCGACGATCAAGGGTGTCGCCCCGGCGGCGGCGATCGCATCGGCGCCGGGAACGGCGAGCTAAGCCTGGATCAGCCGCCCGGCTTGGCGAGCACGTAATCGACGGTAAAGACGTCGAGAAAGACGTCCTTCCAGCCCTTGCCCGACGCGGCGATCAGCGCGCGCAGCGGCGAACCCTCGTTGCCCGCGCCGATCGCGCACTCGACGAGCAGCAGCCAGCGCTGCTGGCCCGGACCGCCGCCGTAGATCTTGCGCTCCGAAGTCTGGATGCCCGAGATGTCGCTGTCGATCTCGAACAGGCGCGTGCGCGCGACGCCGGCCTGCGGCGCGACGCGCTCGACCAGGCTGGCATCGGCCGCATCGGCGTTGAAGCGCACCGAGACCATGCAGGGCGCGGCGAACAGGTCGCTCTTGCCCTGCACCGAGAGCCGCCGGTAGATGTTGCGCGCCGGCTCGCGGAAGTTCGGCAGCGACTCGCGCGTCCAGTCCGTCGGCGCGTTGAGCCGCGCCAGGTAGTCCGGGCCGCCGAGCACCGCCGGCTCGCGCGTCTCGTACATCATGAGGAAGAAGTTGTTCGTGTCGTGGCCGAGGTAGCGCTGCCCGGCGAGAAAGCCCGGAATCGACACGCGCTCGGGCATGTGCTCGCTGTTGTGCCACTGGCGGAAGCGATCGAGATAGCTTTCCTCGATCCGCGCCCAGAAGGCCATCAGGCCGCTGCCGTCCTGCGTCGTCATCCTCTTCCCCTTTGTCAGAATCCGCCGTCGCGCACTTCGAAGTGCGTCGGCTTTTCGTGGATCGGCTGGCCGCGCGCGACCCAGTCCGCAGTCCAGTCGATCATCTTTCCGAGCGGCACGATCGGGTAGCCGAACAGGCGCTGCGCCTCGAGCGACTGGTTGACCCAGGCATCCGGCGCCTCGGCGCCCTCGAAGCGCGGCTCGACGCCGAAGCGCTCGCCGAAGGCCTGCGCCAGCATGCGCACGCTGGCGAGCTCGGGCCCGCCGATGTTAAGCGGACTGGCCGGCGTCGTGCAATGCAGGAGCGCGCGCAGGATCTGGCTGCTCGAATCGCCCTGCCAGATCACGCTGGCGTGCCCGGTGGCCAGCGGCACCGGCTCGCGGTTCTTCACCCAGCGCGCGATGTCGTGCAGCACGCCGTAGCGCATGTCGATCGCGTAGTTCAGCCGCATCAGTCGCACCGGCGTGCCGTAGCGCTGGCTGTGGTACTGGAACATGCGCTCGCGACCGACGCAGGAGTTGGCATAGTCGCCGAGCGGCTTGGGCTCGACGCGCTCGTCCCAGCCGCCGCTCGCCACCGGGCCGAAGGGATACACGCACAGCGTCGAGAACACCACGATCCGCGATGCGCGGTAGCGCTCGGCAACCAGCGCCGGCACCTTGGTGTTCATCGCCCAGGCGAAGCCGCGCTCGGCGTCGGTGCCGAACTTCTTGCCCGCCATGTAGACCACGTTCGCCGCCTCGGGCAGCCTGGCGACCTGGTCGCGCTCGAGCAGATCGCAGGCCACGGTCTCGACGCCCGCGGCCTCGAGCCGGCGCTTGACCTCGGCGTCGCTGAAGCGCGCCACGCCGATCACGCGCTTGCGCGGCGCCGCGCGCTTGGCGAGGCGCGCGAGCGTCGGGCCGACCTTGCCGCCGACGCCGAGCACGACGATATCGCCGGGCAGGCGCGCCATGTCGTCGATCAGCGCCTGGCTCGGGCGCGACAGCAGCTCCTCGAGCGCATCGACGTCCTCGATGCGCTCGGGCAGGTTTTCGAATTTCAGGACGTCCACGCCGTATCTCCTCTAGGCTGTTCCCCGCTCGGCGGCGGCGACGCTAACGGTCGCCCCACCGCCTGTCAACCGGCGCGCAGCGCCGACTCGACATCATGTCCGTAGAGCCAGGCGCTCTGGCGCAGCGGATCGCCGCCGGCGAGCGCGCGATCGCGCTCGACCTGCGCCGGGCCGTCGGGCAGGTGATTGCGGATCTCGCGGCCGCGGCTCATCAACTGCACCTCGCTCGCGCGCGGCCGGCGGATGGCGTCGTAGCGCGCGAGCGCCGCCGGCACGCCCTGCGCGTCGACCCCGCGCAGGCAGGCGGCGAGCACCACCGCATCCTCGATCGCCTGCGCCGCACCCTGCGCGAAAAAGGGCAGCATGGCATGCGCCGCGTCGCCCAGCAGGCCGACGCGGCCCGCGCACCAGCGCGCGAGCGGCGTGCGGTCATAGAGCGCCCAGCGCTTGGTGTCGGTCGCCGCGTCGACGAGCTGCAGCACGCGCGCATCCCAGCCGGCGAATTCCGCACGCAGGTCGCCGATCGCGCCCTCTGCGGTCCAGGACTCGGTGCGCCAGTCGCCCGCCGGCACGATCGCCACCACGTTGACCAGCCGCCCCGCCGAGATCGGGTAGTGCACGAAATGCCGCTCCGGTCCGAGCCACAGCGTCTGCACCGCGCGCAAGGCCATCGGCGGCGCATCCGCTGCCGGCACCAGGCAGCGAAAGGCGCACAGGCCGGAAAAGCGCGCTTCGATCTCGGGCGCGACCGCGGGGCGCACCACCGAATGGATGCCGTCGGCACCGATCACCGCGTCCGCCCGCACGGTCGTCTCGCGGCCGTCGCGATCGGCGAACACCGCTTCTACCGCATCGCCCGCATCGCGCACCGCGATACAGCGCCGATCGAGCTTCAACGCCTCGCTCGGCAGCGCCGATTGCAGCAGCGCGAGCAGGTCGGCGCGGTGCGCGACGTAGCAATGCGCGCCGTACAGGCGCAGGCACTCTTCGCCCATCGGCTGCACCGACAGCACGCGGCCGTCCTGCCAGCGACGGAACTCCCAGGCGGCCTCGAGCTGCACCGCGAACTCGGGCAGCCGCGCCGCCAGCCCCAGCGTCGCCAGCGGGCGCACCATGTTCGGCGCCACCACGATGCCGGCACCGAGCTCGCGCAGCGCGCTCGACTGCTCGTAGACCGTCGCCTCGAGCCCGGCGCGGCGCAGGAACAGCGCGGCGGCGAGACCGCCGAGGCCACCGCCGACGATCGCAATGCGCAGAGAGGCGGGCTTTGCCATGGGCCGGCGACGCTAGCGGCCGCCTCGCAGCCTGTCAACCCGGGCGCTTCCTATAATGCGCGTCATGCGAATGTCGATCACGCACCATCCCCAGGGCGTCACGACTGAAGGCGGACTGCAGGTCGTCTATGACCTGGCGCAGGAAGTCGCGCACTTCGGCGCGGCGCAGGTCGCAGGCGCCGCGCTGCGCTGGGCGCTCGAGGAACAGGCGAGCGCCAATGCCCTGCTATCGGTCGAGCTCGCGCTCGATCGAAGCACCCGGTGGCTGCTGCGCTGCGACCGCGTCGACTTCCCGCCCGGCGCCATTGCCTACCGCCACAGCCATCCCGGCCCGGGCATCCGCTGCCTTTTGTTCGGTGCCATCGAGATCGAAACCGAAGGGCGGACGACAGCCTACGGCCCGCTCGGTGCCTGGTTCGAAAGCGGCCCCGAGCCGGTGCGCGCGGTCGCGTCGAGCAAGGCAGCCACCGCGTTCGTGCGCGTCATGCTGCTGCCGCGCGAATGGCGCGGCAAGCGCACCGTGCGCTACCTCGACGCGGCGGATGCCGAAAAGCCCAGGCTGCAGCAGGCAAAGGTTTACTTCGACGTCGACGTGAACCTGGGCCTCGAGCGCTAAGCTACTGCGCAAGACCTGCCTTGCGCAGGCCCTCGACGAACTGCTCGAGCGGCGCCCGGTCCGTGTACGGCAGGATGCGCAGCGTGAGCTCCGGCGTGTACTGCGGGTTGATTTCCATCAGCTCGCGCCACATGCGCTGCGCCTCTTCGCGGCGGCCGGTGAGGCCGTAGAGCGAAGCGAGATAGGCGCGCGTCACGTCCGACTTCGGCATGTGGATCAGCCGGCGCTTGAAGGTCGCCTCGGCCTCGGCATAGCGCTGGAGCGCGAACTGGCTGCGCCCGAGCGCATGCAGCCAGAGGTGGAACTGCGGGTCAAGGCGTAGCGCCTGCTCGAAACAGGCGATCGACGGCTGATGGCGCCCGGTGAAATGCAGGATGAAGCCGAGGCCACCGTGCGCCTCGGAAAAGTTCGGATCGAGCTCGATGGTACGGCGCGACTCGCGCTCGGCCTCGTCGAGCTTGCGATTCCACATCAGCGCGATGGCGAGCGCATTGCGCGACATTGCGTCGTCCGGGTTGCCTGCGACGGCCTTGCGTGCCAGCGCAAGCCCTTTCGCAAGACTGTCCGACGTCGGATCGACCCATCCGTTCACGTACTCGGTGCCGTAGGCGACGGCCAGGTACGCATTGGCCTGCATCAGCCCCGGGTCGATCTCGAGGGCGCGCTCGAGCATCGCGCGTGCCTCGGCGAGCCCTTGCGGTGTGAACTGCAGCAGACAGCTGCGCGCGCGCAGCATGTAATCGTAGGCTTCGGTATTGACCTTGCCGCGCGCGCGGTGATGCGCCGGGTCGCTGCCCGAGAGCTTCACCTTGAGCGCCTCGACGATGCGCTGCGTCACCTCGTCCTGCAGCGCGAAGATGTCCTCGAGGTTCCGGTCGAAGCGCTCGGCCCAGACGTGACCGCCGGACTCGGCGTCGATCAGCTGCACGTTGATGCGCACCTTCATGCCCGCCTTGCGCACGCTGCCTTCGAGCACGTGCCGCACGCCGAGCTTGCGGCCCACGTCCTTGACGTCGACGTTCTGCTTCTTGAAGGTGAACGAGGAGTTGCGCGCGATGACGAACAGGCCCGGCGTCTTGGAGACGTCGGTGATGATGTCCTCGGTGATGCCGTCGGCGAAGTACTCCTGCTCGGGATCGCCCGACATGTTGGTGAACGGCAGCACCGCGAGCGAGGGCTTGTCGGGCGGGCGCAGCGCGGGCTCGGCAGGCGCCCGGGCTGCGATGGCCGCCGTATGCCCGGTGGCCGTCACCCGGTAGGCACGCACCGGATGCGCAATATTCTTCACCTGCTGCTCGCCCTGGTCGACGAAGCCCGCCGCGACCTTGCTGCGCACCGCGCCGTGCACTGCGTCCGACACCGTGATGCCGCCGGGCTCGGCGAGCCCCTCGAGGCGTGCGGCGATGTTCACGCCATCGCCGTACACCGTGCCGTCGGCCTTCTCGATGACGTCGCCCATATGAACGCCGATGCGGAAGCGCATGCGCCGATCGTCCGGCGCGGCCTCCGCGAGACCGGCGAGCGCGCGCTGAACGGCGAGTGCCGCGCTCACGGCACCCATCGCCGTCTCGAACACGGCGAGCACCGAGTCGCCCGCCATGTCGATCACCCGGCCGCCGTGGGCCGCGATCTGCGCGCGAAATACCGCACGTGCGGCGTCGAGCGAGGCCACGGTGGCATGCTCGTCGGCAGCCATCAGGCGCGAGTAGCCCGCCACGTCCGCGGCCAGAATCGCTGCCAGCCGTTGCCTGATTCCCGCTCCGCTCACGTCTTCCGCCTCTCCCTGCGCCGTCGCGCTCGTCGATGTTACTCCGCGCGCGGGCAGTTTTTCACGGCGCCCGGGAACCATCGCCTGCAGACTGTGCCTTAGTGCAATGTACGATCATTCACAGCGCCATCGACGTTCCGGCCGATCGGGCCGAGGCAACGAAGCCGCGAAAAAGGAGCCCCACCATGCAAAACCCGTTCAAGACACGCCTCATCGCCACAGCCGCGCTCGGCGCCCTGACGCTCTCGGGCTGCGCTGGCATGAGCCAGACGGAAAAGGAGACCGCGACCGGGGCCGGCATCGGCGCGGCGGCCGGCGCGGTGATCGGCGCGATGACGGGCGGCAACGTCGCCAAGGGTGCGGCGATCGGCGCGGCCGTCGGCGCGGCCGGCGGCTACATCTGGTCCAAGCACATGCAGGAGCAGCAGCGTTCGATGGAAGACGCGACCCAGGGCACCGGCGTCGAAGTCTCGAGGACGCAGGACAACCGGCTCAAGCTCGAGATCCCGAGCGATGTCTCCTTCGACGTCGGCAAGTCCGACATCAAGCCCGGCCTGCGCCCGGTGCTCGACAAGTTCGCGCAGAATCTGACGCGCTATCCGGAGACCAACGTGCACATCGTCGGCCACACCGACAGCACCGGGAGCGATGCGATCAACAATCCGCTGTCTTTCAACCGCGCCGCCAGCACGCGCGACTATCTGGCCGCGCGGGGCGTCGCGCAGGGCCGCGTCACGATCGACGGCCACGGCGCGCGCCAGCCGATCGCCGACAACAGCACGGCGCAGGGCCGCGCGAAGAACCGGCGGGTCGAGATCTTCGTCGGCGAGCCGGCGCAGAAGAGTTGATGTAGCGCTGCGCCGGGCGGCGCGTGCCGCCCGGTAACCCGGCGCGGCGCCGGCGCCCGCTCGATCCGGTTTTCGCCGAAACACGCGGCCCGCGGGCGCACATCGCTCGGCTGATCTGGGTCAAAGCGGACTGCCGCGGCCCACTCATCATGGTATTCGGGCGGCGCGCAGGCGACGGAGGTCCGTGGGCGCGCCTGGACCAGGCGCTACACGCTGTTTAGCCATTCGCCTGCAAGCCGCCGGCCTGAGGCTGCGGCATGGCGACGTCTGCACAGGATCGTCCCGAATCGCTGCTGGTTCTGGTGGGCATCACCGCGACCGGACGCAGCCGCTACCGCGTCGCGCGCTTTTTCAAGCAGCACGGCACCTATACGGTGTGGGTGCCGGCGATCCCCTACTGGCGTGGCCTGCGTTCGTGCACGCGCTGGCTCGAGCGCTTCCTCGCGCAGACCGTGCGCCTGCAGGAAGGCGAGCCGATCCACGTGCTGGCCTACATCGCCGGCGGGGCGCTGCTGCGCGGCCTCGCGGCCGCAGATCGTCTGCCGCCGCTCGCGCGCGTGCTCTGGGTCCGCGGCCCGGTGCAGGAACGCGTCGCCGCCAAGGTGGTTGCGCGCTACGGCCGGCTGCTCGGCTGGCTGTTGGGCGGGCGCAGCATGCTCGATCTCGCCGACGGCTGGCCGCGATCGCTGCCGTTCCCGCACAGCGCGGGCGAGCAGGGCCTGATGATCGAAGAAGGCGTGTCGTGGCTGGCGCGCCGTCTCGGCCTTGGACCCGACGACGTTCCGCCTGAAGGCTGGGACCCGGCGCAGCTCCTACCGGGCGCGCATGCGGTGCGGCGCGCGCCCGAGAGCCATGACGCGGTCTACAGCTCGCCCGCACTGCTCGCCTCGGCACTGCATTTCTTCCAGCATGGCCGCTTCGCGGCGCGGCAGCGATGAGCACGCTCGTCGCGCTGCTGGAAAACGCCGCGCGCGAGTACGGCGAGCACCCCGCGCTCATCCTGCGCGCGGGCTTGCGCGACGCGCGCTGGAGTTATCGGCGCCTGTGGCACGCCACCGGGGCAATCGCCGGCTACCTGCGCGAGCAGCGCGGCCTGCGCGAGGGCGATCGCGTGCTGCTGTGTTCGCCCAATCGGCCGCGGCTGGTCGCCAGCCTGCTCGGCGCGATGCGCGCGCGCCTGGTGCCGGTGCCGCTCGACCCGTTCACCACGCCGGAGTTCGCCGCGCAGGTCGCGCGCGACACCGAGGCCGCGCTGTTCGTCGCCGGCCGACCGCTCGAGCTGCCGGGTGTGGCACAGCTGCCGCTCGCCGAGCTGCCGCTCGACGCCGAGCCGCCGCGCGCGCTCGGGCGTCCGGTGCCCGCCGACATCGCCGAGATCGTCTACACCTCCGGAACCACCGGCAAACCCAAGGGCGTGGTGCTCACGCACGCCAACATCTGGGCGAACATGCTGTCCGCCGACCGGCTCATTGCGCACGCCCGCCGCTGGCGACTGCTGTCGCTCCTGCCCCTGTCGCACATGCTGGAGCAGACCGTCGGCCTGTACGCGCAGCTGTATCGCGGCTCGACGCTGGTGTACGGCGTGGCGCACCATCCCGCCGCGATCCGCAAGGCACTGCGGCGCTACCGCATCAGCGCGATGGTGGTCGTGCCCCAGGTGCTCGCACACATGCTGCACGCGCTCGAGCACGAGGTCGAGCAGCGCGGGGCATCGCGCCTGTGGCACTGGCAGCATCGCCTCGCGGCGCATCTGCCGATCGCCGCGCGCCGCCTGCTCTGGCATCCCGTGCTGCGCGAACTGGGCGGCGCGCTCGAGGTCTTCATGTGCGGCGGGGCACCGCTGCCGGCCGATCTGGCGCAGGCCTGGGAGCGGCTCGGCATTCCGATCGTACAGGGGTACGGCGCCACGGAATGCTCGCCGATCATCGCGGGGAATACCCTGGCGCAGCGCGTGCCGGACTCTGCGGGACGCGCGGTCGCCGGCGTGGCGCTGCGCGTCGCGCAGAACGGCGAGATTCAGGTGCGCGGCGCGAGCGTCACGCCCGGCTACTGGCAGAACGACGCCGCCACGCGCGCCACGTTCACGCCGGACGGCTGGTACCGAACCGGAGACCTGGGCGAGATCGACGCCGCCGGCAACCTGTACATCAAGGGTCGGCTCAAGGACATGGTCGTGCTGCCGAGCGGGCTGAACGTGTTCCTCGAGGATCTCGAAGGCGCGCTCGTCGAGCAGCCCGGTGTGCGCGACTGCGTGGCGCTCGACGTGCCGCGCCCGGGCGGCGGCAGCGCGTTCACCGCAGTGGTGATCGGCGAGTGCAGCGAGGCCGCGATGCACGCCGCGAACCAACGGCTCGCGCCGCACCAGCGCCTCAGCGCGCTGGTGCCCTGGGCACAAGACGATTTTCCGCGCACCACGCTGGGCAAGGTCAAGCGCGCCGAGGTGCGCGACTGGCTCGAGCAGCAGGGCCACGCGCGGGCGGCGCCGGTCAGCGTGAGCGTTGCGGCCGAAACGCAGGCGGCCAAGCTCGCCCGGGCGCTGAGCGAGGTCAGTGGCGTCGATGCGCGACGCATCACGCCCGAAAGCGACCTGAACGTCGACCTGGCGCTCGGTTCGCTGTCACGCGTGGAGCTCGCGCTGGCGCTCGAGGAGCGCTTCGGCGTGGTGCTCGATGACGGCGCGCTCGGCGAACTGCAGACGGTTGCGCAACTCGCCGCGCTGCTCGAGCGCGGCGCCGGCGGCGCGGCGCGCAGCGAATTTCCGGAATGGCCGCTGCGCGCGCCGGCGCGCGCAGCGCGCGCGCTGCTGCAGCGTCTGCTGCTTTTCCCGCTGCACGCACTCGTCGCGCGCCCGTTCCGCGTCGACGGTAGCGACAGGCTGCGCACGCTGCAGCTGCCGGCGCTGTTCATCGCCAACCATGCGAGCCATGCCGACACGGTGTCGATCATCCGTGCCCTGCCGCCGCGCATCCGCAGCCGGCTCGCGGTGGCGGCGGCAGCGGATTACTTCTACCGCTTCTCCGCGATCGGCTGGCTGACCTCGCTGCTGCTCAACACCTTTCCTTTCTCGCGCGAGGGCGCGGTGCGCGCCAGCCTGGAGCGCTGCGGCGAGCTGGCCGACCGCGGCTGGTCGGTGCTGATCTATCCCGAAGGAACCCGCTCGCCGACGGGCGAGCTGCTGCCCTTCAAGAGCGGCATCGCCCTGCTGGCCTCCGGTCTTGACGTGCCGGTGGTGCCGATCGCGGTGCTCGGCGGGCACGACGTGCTGCCCAAGGGACGCAGACTGCCGCGCCCGGCGCCGCTGTGCGTGGCGTTCGGCGCCCCGCTGCACCTGCCCGCCGACATCGCGCCGTCCGACGCGGTCGACCGGCTGCAGCAGGCGGTGGCCGAGCGGATGCGCGCGGCACGCCGCGCGGGAGACGCGGCATGAGCACGGCAGACCGGCGTCCGCTGGTGTTGCGCGACCTGGCGTGGCTGCGCCGCCTCGCTGCGCATCTGGCGCAGCGCGGCGTTTCGCCGAACTTGATCTCGGTCTGGGGCGTGCTGTGCGCGCTCGCTGCGGGCGGCGCCTGGGCGCTCACCAGCGGCGGCGTCATCGATCGCGCACTCTGGCTGGTCGGCGCCGTGCTGGTGGCGATGCGCATATGCGCCAATACGCTCGACGGACTGGTCGCGGTGGAGCACGGCAAGGCGTCGCCCGAGGGCCTGCTGTACAACGAAGCACCGGACCGCATCTCCGACAGCCTGCTGTTGATCGGCGCCGGCTACGCGCACGGCAGCGTGCCCGAACTCGGCTACCTCGCGGCGTGCATCGCGCTGTTCGTTGCCTACGTGCGCATCCTCGGCCGCGTCGCCGGCGCAGCGAGCGATTACAGCGGCCCCATGGACAAGGGCGGCCGCATGATCACGCTGATCGCAGCGGCGCTCTATCTCGCGTTTGCGCCGCTGTCGTGGCAGCCGGCCTGGGGGCCGGGCGATCGCTGGGGCCTGCCCGCGCTCGCGCTCGCGCTCATCGTGCTGGGCGGCGTCTTGACTGCCGCACGCCGGCTGCGCCGCGCCGCGCGGCGGCTGCGTGAAGCAGGCTGAACCCGGCGGCGCATCGCCATGCTGTTCGAAAACCCCCTGCAAAGCCCATTGTTCCTGCCGACGCTGCTGCGCTGGGCGATTCTGTTCGGCGTGGCGCTGGCGGTTCTGCTGCTGCTGCGCCGGCGCGCCGGCGCAGCCGCCGATCCCGCGCTCCTGCTGCGCTGGCGCACCTGGGCGTTCATCGCGCCGATCTATCTGTTCGGCGTGCTCGGTGGCGTGGTACCCACCGCCCTGCTCGTCATGGCGCTCACGGTGCAGGGGCTGCGCGAGTACGCGCAGCTGGTCGACCTGTCGCCCGCATACCGGCGCATGCTGCTGGTCATGGGTCTCGCGGTCGCACCGGTCGCTGCCGTCTCCGTGGAAGGCACCTACCTGCTCGCGCCGCTGCTGCTGATCGTCGCCACCCTGCAGCCGCTGGTGTTCGGCGCAGCCACTGGCGGCGTGCGCCAGCTCGCATTCGCCGCGCTCGGCTGGGGCTATATCGCATGGTTCCTCGGCCACGTGCTGCTCCTGCGCCAGCACCTGCCGGGCGGCCCGGGAATCCTGCTGGCGATGGGCCTCGCGGTCGCGCTGAGCGACGTCGGCGCGTTCGTCGTCGGCAAGGCACTGGGCCGGCACAAGCTCACGCCGCGCCTCAGCCCCAACAAGACCCTCGAGGGCGTCATCGGCAATTTCGCTGGCGCCGCCATCGGCCTGTACATCATGGCCTTCGCCGTGCCGGCCGATCTGCGTGTCTTCGTCATGCTCGGCCTGCCCCTGCTCGTCGGCGCGGGCGCGCTGTGGGGCGACCTGGTCGAGTCGGCGCTGAAGCGCGAATTCGGCGTCAAGGATGCAGGCGGCTGGCTGCCCGGCTTCGGCGGCATCCTCGATCGCATCGACAGCCTGCTGATCGTGGTGCCGCTCGCCTACTACGTGCTGCGCATGGTGGCCTGACGGCGCGCGGCCTCAGCGTCCCATCAGGTGGATGCCGCCGACGAGCAGAACCATTCCGGCGATGTTGACCGGCTTGATGGGCGTTCCATAGGCCAGCAGGCCGATCAGCGCCGCCCAGATGAAGGTCGTGGCATAGACCGGATACAGCACCGTCATGGCGCCGCCGCGCTTGAAACCGGCCACGAACAGCACCATCACCGTCACGTAGCACAGCACACCGCCCCAGAGGCGCGCATTGAGCAGGTACGACGCCGCCGTCGTGCCGGCGGCGTCGGCGCCGGACTTGTACAGGTACTGGCCGAGCGCACCGAGCATCGCGGCGATGACGAACAAGGCGATGGATGACAGCGGTGTCTGCACGGGCTCCCCCTACGCGTCGTTGTTTCGATTCTGCGCCGCTCGCGGCGGCAACCGCCCGGCGAGTGTACTCTGCAGCCGCGCGGCCGGCCCGATGCCGGCGAACGCCATCTTGGATCGCCCCCTGCGCGGTGGTATGGTCGACGACGCATGAGCGCTGCCGACACCCTGGACGTGAGCGCGCCGCAGGCCGATCCGGTCGGTCGCGCGCCGGCGGAGGTCGAGCACTTCGACGTGCTGATCGTCGGCGCGGGAATCTCCGGCGTGGGCGGCGCCTACCACCTCACGAAGCAATGCCCGGGCAAGCGCTTCGTCGTGCTCGAGTCGCAAGCGAGCTTCGGCGGCACCTGGATCACGCACCGCTTTCCCGGCATCCGCTCCGACAGCGACCTCTACACCTTCGGCTACCGCTTCAAGCCGTGGAGCGGCAAGCCGATCGCCACGGCGGCCGAGATCCTCAAGTACATGGGCGAGGTGATCGAGGAAAACGATCTCGCCCGCCACATCCGCTACCGCCACCGCATCTCGGCGGCGCGCTGGTCGAGCGCCGACCGGCGCTGGACGATCGAGGCGACGCGCACCGACAGCGGCGAGGCGCTGCGCTTCACGGCCCGCTTTCTCTGGATGTGCCAGGGCTACTACCGGCACAGCGAGGGCTACACGCCGCAGTGGCCCGGCATGGCGCGCTTTCGCGGGCCGATCGTCCATCCGCAGACCTGGCCCGAGGACCTCGAGCTGTCCGGCAAGCGCGTCGTCGTCATCGGCTCCGGTGCCACCGCGGCGACGCTGGTCCCGGCGATCGCCGGCAAATGCGCGCACGTCACCATGCTGCAGCGCTCACCGACCTTCTTCATCACCGGGCGCAATGCCAACGAGCTCGCCGACATGCTGCGCGAGCTGGCGCTTCCGGAGGAATGGGTGCACGAGATCGTGCGCCGCAAGATCCTCAAGGACCAGGCCACCTTCACGCGCCGCGCGGTCGAGGAGCCGGAAAAGGTGAAGGACGAGCTGCTCGCCGGCGTACGCAAGTACCTCGGCGAGGACTTCGATATCGACAAACACTTCACGCCCCGCTACCGGCCCTGGCGGCAGCGCATCGCGTTCATCCCGGACGGCGACCTGTTCCAGGGCATCCGCGATGGCAAGGCTTCGGTGGTCACCGACGAGATCGAATCGTTCACCGAGACCGGCATCCGCCTCAAGTCGGGCGACGCGCTGGACGCCGACGTCGTCGTCACCGCGACCGGCTTCAACCTCAACGTGCTGGGCGACATCGCCTTCAGCATCGACGGCGCGCCGCTCGCGTTCGCCGACAGCGTGGCCTGGCGCGGCACGCTGTTTACCGGCGTGCCCAACATGGCCTGGGTGTTCGGCTACTTCCGCGCCAGCTGGACGCTGCGCGCCGACCTGATCGCGGACTTCGTCTGCCGGCTGCTCGAGCACATGGAGGCGCGCGGCGCCACGGTGGTGACCCCGCGGCTGCGCGCGCAAGACAAGGACATGACCCTGCTGCCCTGGGTCGATCCCGAGAACTTCAATCCCGGCTACCTGCTGCGCGGCGTGGATCGCCTGCCGAAGCAGGGCGACCGCATGCCCTGGCGCCACACGCAGGACTACTGGAGCGAAAAGGACGAGCTGCCGGTTGCCGACCTCGAGGACGGCACGCTGGTCTACGACTAGCCGGCGGCGCAACCGGCGACGGCCGTCCTGTCGGACATCGATCTCGTGATATTCCATGACCGCCGGCGGTTCATCGGCGGCCATGGAAAATCACGAGACAAACTGGGCCTTGGCGAATCGCGGTGGCTCGCGAAGCGCCGCTGACGCGGGGTTTTGCCTACCGCGCGATCCCGATCGGCGGCGGCGCCAGCTTGACGATGCGATCCAGCACCTGCTCGTATTCCTTCTCCGTCTCGACGCCGGTCAGCGGATCGCGGTTCTCGGCCCAGGCGCGATTGATGTCGGCCCAGTCCTGCGCGTTCAGCACGCGGCGTGCGATCGGCATGACGCCGTCCTCTTCCTTGCGCATGTGCTGGCGGTAGCCGGCGACGAACTGCTCGACGGCAGCGGCGAAGCGCTCGAATTCCTTGGCACCGCCTTCCTCGTAGCGCAGCAGATCCTGCTCGAGGTCGCGGATCGAATGCGCGCCGCTGTCGTGCTCCTTGCGCAGCTCGTCGAGCACCGCGTCGGCCTCCGAGGTCTTGCGCCGCACCGCCGCGAACAGGTAGTCCTCCTCCTTCGGGTGGTGCATGCGCTCGGGGAACACGTCGAGGTAGTAGAGGATCGCCCGGAACACGGCCGGGTTGATCCGGGTGCCGTGGTCGCGCTGCTCGCGCACCAGGTATTCCATGGCATGCAGCACGACCGCGATCGAGCGGTGCTCGTTCCACAACGCATCCAGCAAGGTGGGATTCATTTGACGCCCCTCGGTTCAGGCCCAATGATGCCTCCCGTTGCGTGAATCCGTAAAGTGCGGGACGGGAAAAAAGTGAAAGGAATGCTTGCATGCTGAACGTGGCGGTGGTCGGACTCGGCTGGTGGGGCAGGATCATCGTCGGACTGCTGCGCGGCCACGCTGCACTGCGCGTGGTGGCCGGCGTCGACCCGAACGGCGAGGCCTGTGCCGGCTTCGCGCGCGAGCAGGGCATCGCACTGCGCGCACGGCTCGAGGACGTGCTCGACGATCCCGCAGTCGAGGCGGTGGTGCTGTGCACGCCGCACTCGCTGCACGCCGCGCAGATCGTCGCCGCGGCGCAGGCCGGCAAGCACGTGTTCTGCGAAAAGCCGCTCGCGCTGTCGCGCGCCGACGTGCGCGAGGCGGTCGCCGCCTGCAACGCGAGCCGCGTCGCGCTCGCAGTCGGCCACGAGCGCCGCTTCGAGCCGCCGATCGTCGAGCTGATGCGCATGCTGCGCGCGGGCGAAATCGGCACGCCGCTGCAGGTCGAGGCGAACTTCAGCCAGGACAAGTTCCTCGGCATCGATCCGCAGAACTGGCGCCTGTCGCCGGGCGAAGCGCCGGCCGGGCCGCTCACCGCGACCGGCATCCACCTGCTCGATCTTTCGGTGGGCGTGTTCGGCGAGGCCGAGAGCGCCTTCGCCCGCGTGCGCCAGCTCGGCAGCCCGCTGGTCAATGGCGACACGCTCGCGGTGCTGCTCAGTTTCCGCCGCGGCGGCCACGCGCTGATCAGCGCGATGCTGGCCACGCCCTTCGTCGGGCGCTTCGCGCTCTACGGCAGCCACGGCTGGATCGAGGTGCGCGACAAGAACCATCCCGAGGCCCCCGAGGGCTGGGAGTTCATCGTCTGCCGGCGCGGCGGCCGACCCGAGCGGCGCGAGGTTCCGCCCGCGGCCGCGGTGCTCGCCAACCTGGAGGCGTTCGCCGCAGCGGCGCGCGGCGGCGCGCCCTACCCGGTGCTGCAGGAACAGATGATCGCCAACATCTGCGCGCTCGAGGCAGTGGTGCGCTCGACGCAGAGCGGCAAGGTCGAGCCGGTTTCCCCGGTGACGGACTAGCGCCGCGCGCGGCGCCTGGCCGCCTTGCGCCGACGAGGCTTCGCGCGCGGCCGGATCCCGGCCATCTCGCCGAGCACCGCGCACACCGCGGCGGTGTCCTCGCGCGCGCGGCCCGCGGCCATCGCCGCGGCGTACACCGGCGCGCTCGCCGCGAACAGCGGCGTCGGGCACTCGAGCGCCGCAGCGAACTCGGCGATGACCCTCATGTCCTTCTGCCAGACCTCGACCTTCATGGTCGCGTCCGAGTAATCCTCGGCCACCATCATCGGCCCGCGCACGCTGAACATGCGCGAGCCGCCGGCGCCGTCGCCGACCACGCGGTAGACCTGCTCGGCATCCAGCCCCGCCTTGCGCGCGAGCGTGAACGCTTCGGCCGCCGACACGTTGTGGATCGCCACCAGCAGGTTGGCGACGAATTTCATCTTCGAGCCGTTGCCGAAGGCGCCGAGAAAGTGCTGCGCGCGCGCAAAGCCCTCGAACAGCGCGCGGCAGCGCCGCACCGCGGCCCGCGGGCCGCTCGCGAACACCACCAGGTCCCTGCTGCGCGCCTGCGCCCCGGTGCCCGAGAGCGGGCAATCGAGCAGCACCACGCCCGCGCGCGCCAGGCGGCGCTGCGCGGCATGCTTGTCCTCGAGCGGCAGGGTGCTGGTTTCGACCACGACCTGTCCGCGCCGGCGCAGCGCGGCGATCGCCTCGGCGACATCGAGCAGCGCCGCGGCCGACGGCAGCGAGGTGATGATGACGGGTGCGCGCCGCGCGAGGTCCGCGATCGAGCGTGCGGGACGGCCGCCCGCGCGGCGCAGCCGCGCGCGCAGCGCGGGCACGATGTCGTAGCCGGAAACCTCGAAGCCGGCGCGAACCAGGTTCGCGCTCATGGCCGAGCCCATGATGCCCAGGCCGACCATGCCGACGCGGTCCACCGTGTCGGGCGCCGGTTTCATGTCCCCCGCGCCGGCGGCCGCGGGTGCTGCGCCGCCGCTAGAGCGTGCCCAGGTCCTGTATCGCGTCGACCACCATGCTCGTGCCGACCGCGATCATGAGGATGTCGGAGGCGACGCGCACGTAGCGATAGCCGCTTGGCGGCGCCGGCAGCTGGATGACCAGCGCGCGCGGCACCTCGTACCACACCACGTCGCGCGGCAGCGGATGGCCATAGCGCCATTTCTTCGCCTGTCCCGGCGGCATGCAGCCGTTGTGCTTCTTGGCGAGTCCCGGCGGGCAGCCCTTGCCCTTGCGATACTCGCCACGGTAGTAGCTGTGCACGACATTGCGATCGTGATCGTGGAAGTGCTTGCCGTGCTTGCCCTCCCATTCGCGGCGCTCGTCGTCGTCCCGCTTGTTGCTCTTGTCCTTGTAGGACTTCTCCGACTTGCCGTTCTTGCCACCGCCGTTGCCGGCCCAGGACGGCTTGTCGGCAAACGCCGGCGTTGCCGCAGCGAGGCCGAGCGCTGCCGCGAGGACGAGCGCCACCCGGTGATGCGATCTGAAACCGTTGCGTTGCATGCTCAATCTCCAACCCGACGCAAGAGCGTCGCATGACAATGCGCCTACTGTGCGCCGTCGTGAGGCCACGTCGGTAGCGAAAAGTGCACGCTCGCACCTCGGCCACAGACCCGGGAGAGGAAATAGTTCACGACGGCAGGTCGGCCGCCGTGACCGTCGCCCGCCGTCCGGTGGCTTCCGCCGCGGCGAAGTTCAGCTCCACCTTGACGCCGTTGGGATCGAACAGGAACAGCTGGTAGAGCGCCTCGTTGTCGACCTGGCGCTCGTTGAAGTCGACCCCCGCCGCCGCCAGCCGCGCGAGCGTCTCGTCGAGCCCGGTGCAGCGAAACGCGACATGGTCGATTACCCCGCTGCCGCGCAGGTCCGCGGACTGCTGGCCGAGATAGCGCTTGCGCGCCTCGGACACCGCGGCGCCCCCCTCGCAGACGTGGATCACGTCCTGCTCGCCGAGGTAGAGCCATTTCACCGGAAAGCGGAAGTCGGGCGATGGCCCGATGCGAAAGCCGAGCACCCGCACGTACCAGTCGCAGGTGCGCTCGATGTCGTCGGTCTGAATGAGAAAGTGCTCGAGATGGTTGATGGGCATGGCCGCTCTCCCCGCGCGCTTTACTGCGGCGATGATAACCGAGGCGCCTGCGCGCGGCGGGCGTCGGCGCGCTGCCGGCGCCAGTCCCAGGGCGCGACCGGCGCGGCGTCGACCCACAGGCCGAGCGCGGCGCTGCGTGCACTGCGTTCGGCCCGCGCGTAGGCGGCGCGATCGGCCTGCGGCTGCTCCGACGCGTAACGCAGGTAATGCCAGGCGAGCCCCGCTTCGATCTGCGCCAGCCCTGCGTCGCGCCCGTCGCGCAGCACGCGACCGACGATGCGCCCGTAGCGGTCGCGCTTGGCGTACTCGACGCTGACCTCGGCGCCGAACACCAGGGCCGACAGGCTGCGCTTGGACGCGGCGCCGAAGGCCTGTTTCGATTCCGGCGCGTCGATCCCCGCGAGGCGGATGCGCTCGCTCTTGCGCGCAGCGGTGAGCACGGTAATCGTGTCGCCGTCGGCCACCGCAACCACGCGGCCGTGCAGCGTTGCGGCCAGGGCGGGCAGCGACGACAGGGCGAGCAGCCCGCCGGATATGGCGAGCGCGGCAACGATGTGCGGGAAGGCCCCGCGCCGGGCGACTTTATTGATCTTGTTCTCGCGACCCGGGCAGACCCCGGAGATGCAGCGCAGATGGTACACCGCGTGCGCCCGCGCGGCGCTCGGGTATGCTCGCAGCTTCGCCTGCCGCAGGCGCCGGATTCAGGGGAGAACCGCATGAGCGTCGTCGTCAACCACGCCAAGCGCCAGCTGCGCGAAGGCAAGCTCGCCATCGGCCTCGGGCTGCGCCAGGCGCGCACCGTCGACACCGCGCAGATCCTCAAGACCGCCGGCTTCGACTGGATGTTCATCGACTGCGAGCACAGTTCGATGGATCTCGACACGGCGGCGCAGATCGCCGCAGCCTCGCTCGCGGTGGGCATCACGCCGATCGTGCGCGTGCCGGGCTACGAGCACCACCACGCCACCCGGATGCTCGACAACGGCGCACAGGGCATCGTCGTGCCGCATGTCGACGACGCCGCGATGGCCAAGCGGGTTGCCGATCACTGCCGCTTCCCGCCGATCGGCCACCGCTCGATGGGCGGCGGGCTGCAGCAGCTCGGCTTCGTGCCGACGCCGGTCGGCGAGGCCGCACGCGTGGTGAACGAGGAGACGCTGGTGGTGGTGATGATCGAATCACCCCAGGGCGTGGCGAACGCCGAGGCGATCGCGGCGACGCCGGGCATCGACGCGCTGCTCATCGGCACCAACGACCTGTGCATGGAGATGGGCATCCCCGGCAAGTTCGACGACCCGAAGGTGGCCGACGCCTACGGCAAGGTCATCGCGGCCTGCAAGAAGCACGGCAAGTACGCCGGCATGGGCGGGCTCTACGCCGCCGAGTACTTCGAGCGCTACATCGGCATGGGCGTGCAGCTCATCCTCTCGGGCTCGGACTTCTCGATGCTGATGAAAGCCGCGTCGGCCCAGGCGAGCCTGGTGCGGGGCTTCGAAAAATAGAAGCGTCAGCTCGCGCGGCAATGGGGTCAGACCCCTGTGGATAAGTCCAGCAGTACGCCCGGCAAGCCGAGGGACTTATCCACAGGGGTCTGACCCCGAAGAACCGCCTTTTACCGCAATACTGCTTCGGTCAACCGCCGCGCCAGCGGCGCAACGAAGACCGCGGTCGGGAAAGCGGCCAGCCAGGCGATGCCCCAGGCCTTCATCCACAGCGCGAAGAAGTTCGGCGGAAAGCCGATGTTCACCGCCGTGCCGACGCCGGTGACCACGAACACCATGATGATCGTCAGGAAGAAGGCGAAGACGACCGGGAAGAATTTTTTCGGAAGCCTCATCGCACGCTCAGCCGGCGCGGCTCATTTCGGTCCCTCGACCACATGCGTCGGGAAGTTCGCCGGCGAGACGATCTCGAGCAGCTCGAGGTCGTCCGAGCACTCGATCTCGCGGTGCTTCAGCATCGGCGGCTGCAGGATGCAGTCGCCCTTGCGGATGGTGCGCACGCCGCGCCCCTCGTATTCGAAGGTCGCCCAGCCGTTCAGCACGTAGACCATCTGGAAGGCGCAGTCGTGCACGTGCCACTTCTGCACCTCGTCCTTCGCCTGCTTGCCGTTCTTGCGGATCAGGTGCGCAACGTAATCGCCGCCCGTGCCCTGCTTGATGCCCAGGTCGCGGTAATCGAAGATCTCGCGCAGCCCCGGCGCCCACTTCGCCTGCGCGGCCTCGTCGTGCACGAAGTTCCATTTCGTCTTCATGGTGTCCTCCTCAGTTCAAAGATCGCGCCCGAGCAGGCGCCCTCGGGGTCAGACCCCTGTGGATAACTGCGTCGGCGCGCCTCGTGTCCCGCTGCAGTTATCCACAGGGGTCTGACCCCAAAATCATGCCTTCGCCATGGCTTTAGCGCGCCGCGTCAGCCACCAGCCGTACTGCTGCGGCCAGGATTCGTACTCGCCGGTCGCACCCAGCGCCGCTTCGGCGTGCAGGAACCAGTTCGGATCGTAGAGCGCCTCGCGCCCGATCGCGATCAGGTCGGCCTGCCCGGCCTGCAGCACCGCCTCGGCCTGCGGGCCGTCGAGAATCAGCCCGACCGCCATCGTCTTGACGCCCGCGTCGCGCCGTACCTGCGCGGCGAACGGCACCTGGAAGCCCGGCGCGCGCTTCACGCCCGCCGCCGTCGCCGGGCCGGCGATGCCGCCCGAGGAGCAGTCGATGACGTCGACGCCGCGCGCCTTGAGCTCGCGCGCCAGCGCCACCGTGTCGTCGATCGCCCAGCCGCCCTCGACGCCGTCGACCGACGAGACGCGCACGAACATCGGCCGATCCTCGGGCCACACCGCCCGTACCGTCTCGGCCACCTCGAGCGTGAAGCGCATGCGGTTGGCCAGGCTGCCGCCGTACTCGTCGCTGCGCTTGTTGGACAGCGGCGAAAGGAACTCGTGGCCGAGGTAGCCATGCGCCGAGTGCATCTCGACAACCTCGAAGCCGGCGGCGAGCGCGCGCTGCGCCGCGGCGCGCCAGGCCGCCTTCAGCTCGCGGATGTCCTCGCGCGACAGCGCGTGCGGCATGAGCCAGCCCGTCTCGAGCGGAACGCTCGAGGGCGCGACCACCGGCCAGGGCTCCTCGCCGCGCCCGCGGTCGGCGTCGTTCAACGCCGCATTGCCATACCAGGGCCGCTGCATGCACGCCTTGCGGCCCGCGTGTGCGAGCTGGATCGCCGGCACCGCGCCGTTGGCCTTGACGAACGCGGTGATGCGCCGCAACCCCGGCACCTGGTCGTCGGACCAGATGCCGATGTCGCCGTGCGTAATGCGGCCGATCGCCTCGACCGCCGCAGCCTCGGTGAACACGATGCCCGCCCCGCCCTGCGCGAACTTGCCCAGGTGCACCAGGTGCCAGTCGTTGACGAAGCCGTCCTTGGCCGAGTACTGGCACATCGGCGAAAGCACGCAGCGGTTGCGCGCGCGCAGGCCGCGCAACTCGATCGGCTGGAACAGGAGCGGTGTGGAAGTCATTGCAGGCAATTCCTTGCAGGGAGTCGAGGAAACGGCGAGGCGCGGATTTTAGCCGCGCGGCTTTTTCTTGAGGAGGTCGGCAAGCCCGTCGAGCGGCCGGTGCGTCGCAGCCTGCGATGCCGACGGCCCTTCGACGCCGCCGGCGGCCCGCGCGTCCACCTCGCGCGCGTGCTCGTTCTCGTGGCAGTAGATGCACAGCAGCTCCCAGTTCGAGCCGTCGGGCGGATTGTTGTCGTGGTTGCCGTCACGGTGGTGCACCGTCAGCTCGCGCAGCCGCGCGCGCTCGAAGCTGCGCGCGCAGCGGCCGCACACCCAGGGCAGGATTTTCAGCGCCCGCTCGCGGTAGCCCTGCTCGCGCGCCGCGCGCGCGCGATTCGCCTCCGCGACCAGGCGCTCCAACCTGTCGGGATCCGGCGTCTTTTTCTTCGGCGGCGGGCCGGGCCGTGAACTTTTTGTCATCTTGTCCTAATGGTGCACCAATGCACCGTAACGGCACAGCAATGGGGCTAGACTCCGGTCGGAATAGCGAACCGCTGTGGCACGGGAGCCAGGCTATGGAACGCAGTATGCGAAGCAGTATCGACGACACCACGGTGCCGCTCGTGTCCTGCGAAGTGTGCCTCAAGCGCGTGGCGAAAGACGTCGCCCCGCAGGCGGACGCACCGAACTACGTGGCGTATTTCTGCAGCGAGACCTGCCTGCAGCGCTGGCACGCGCAGCACGGACGCGACGCGGCCGCGCGCTAGGCCGCCGGGCCCGCCGAGCGCGCCGCCCAGGCGCGCGGCGTGACGATCGCGAAGGGCAGCACCTTCTTCCAGCGCCGACCGGTTTCGAGCAGCGCGCGATCGCGCGTCACCAGCGCCTGCGCCCCGCAGGCGAGCGCGAGGGCGAGAAACTTCTGATCATCGGGGTCGCGGCAGTCCGGCAGCCGCAGGGCGACCGTCCGCGGCGTCCAGTCCCGGTGTACCCGCGCGCGGCAGCGCTCCAGGCAGGCCGCCTGCGCCGCCGCATCGAGCGCGACCTTGCCGAAGCGATAGCCGAGCGCGCGCGCGAGCTCGGCTTCGCAGGCCGCGTCGATGCACAGCTCGATCGCGCCCGCGGCCTGCGCCGCGGCGAGCGGCGCAGCCGACGCGTCGTCGAACACCAGCCAGTCGAGCCAGACGTTGGTATCGAGAACGAGGCGCTGGGTCATGTGCAATCGGTCATCTGCGATAGCATTGCACGCCTCGACTCAATGGAGAACCCGATGTCCAAGACCACCACGCCCAGCGGCCTCGTCATCGAAGAGCTCACCGTCGGCGACGGCGACGCGGCGAGCGCCGGCCAGCAGGTCAGCGTGCACTACACCGGCTGGCTGCTGTACGGCGGCGAGAAGGGCAAGAAGTTCGATTCGAGCCACGACCGCAAGCAGCCGTTCGAGTTTCCGCTCGGCGCGGGCCACGTCATCCGCGGCTGGGACGAAGGCGTCGCCGGCATGAAGGTCGGCGGCAGCCGCCGGCTCACCATTCCGCCCGAGCTCGGCTACGGCGCGCGCGGCGCCGGCGGCGTCATCCCGCCGAACGCGACGCTGATCTTCGAAGTCGAATTGCTCGGCGTCGGTTAGCGCGACTTGATGACGTTGGGGTCAGACCCCTGTGGATAAGTCTTTCGCGACGGCGCGAATTGAGTCGAAGCGCGACTTATCCACAGGAGTCTGACCCCAAAACAACTACTGCACCGGCAGCTCGACGGCCTGCGCCCGGCGCGCCTTGAGCTGCCGCAGGCCGATCCACTCGTTGACCACCAGCGCGCCGAACACGATCAGCGCGCCGAGCAGGGCGAGCGCGCTCGGCCGCTCGCCGACGCCGAGCCAGACCCAGAGCGGCGCGAGGATGGTCTCGAGCAGCGACAGCAGCCCCAGCTCGCCCGCGGTGAGGTAGCGCGTCGCGCGCGTCATCAGCAGGCAGCCCAGGCCGAGCTGCAGCATGCCCATCGGGGCGAGCACCGCCAGGTCGCTGGCGCTCGCCTCGAACGGCAGCGCCAGCGGCAGCGCGACGAGGATCGACAGCAGCCCGGCGATCATCACCGCCGGCACCATGTCGACCTGCGCGTGCATGCGGCGCAGGACGATGATGTTGAGCGCGAACGCGGTCGGCACGCCGAGCGCGAGCAGGTTGCCGAGCGTCCGGCCGCGGTCGATGCCCGCGGCGAACATCAGCGTGATGCCGCCGAGCGCGACCGCGATCGCGAGCCAGGTGCGCAGCGGCACGCGCTCGCGCAGGAAGATCCAGCCGAACACCGCGACGAAGAACGGCCCCGTGCTCATCAGCACGTAGGTGTTCGCGGCCGTGTTGCGCGTCAGCGAAAGGATGAAGAAGAAGAACGTCGAGCCGAGCAGCGCCCCCGCCAGCAGGCCCGCGCCGCCGACCGCGGCGATGCGCGACCAGACCTTGCCGCGATGCCACCACAGCAGCGTGGCGAAGAGGAAGGCCACCATGAACAGCGAGCGCCAGAACACGATCTCGAAGCCGTTCGGCGTCTCGACGTGGCGCACGAAGATGCCGCCGGTCGACCAGCACAGGCCGGCGAGAACCATGAGCAGCACGCCCTTGCGATGCGCTGCGGGATCCGGGCTCACGCGATGCGGCGTCCGGGCGGCGTCGCCGAGTCGGTGCGCAAGCGCTTACGCGGCCTTCGGCTTGTAGTGCAGCGGAAACAGCCGCTCGACCACCGGGCCGTCGGCCGCCCAGGCCTTGCAGCCGTCGAGGAAGTGCGGCTTCTTCTCGGTCATGCTCGGCCTGGCCCAGCTCGCCACCTCGCCGTCCTTCGGCCAGCTCGACAGCGTCTGGAACGCCACCGTCGCCGCCGGCATCAGCAGCTCCTTGAGGTGCGTGCAGCCCTTGGTGCCGCCCACGGCCTCGTTCACCGCGCGGCGCCAGCCGCCGCCGATCTTCGCGCCGACCAGCTTCCTGAAGGCCTCGGCCACGGTGAAGCAGGCCGGGTACGGCGCATCGTTGGTCGTCACCTCGATGTCGCGCACGGTGAGCTCGCGGTCGATGGTGATGCGCAGCTGCATGTCGTGCACGTGCGCGCCCGGCTGGCGCAGCCCGCGGTAGGGCTCCTCGACCGGGTAGGTCTTGGTGTCGACGATGTGCGCCTCGATGTCGAACAGGCCGTCCTCGCGCATGAAGCCTTCGCAGGCGATGGTGCGCGTGTGCAGGTGGCGGCGGGGGGCGGGGGCGGGAAGCGGCATGGGATCGGGCGGTCGGAAAAAGCTGCCGCCGGGCGGCGGCCGAAGCCCCGATTTTACCGGGCGGCGCCCGGCGCCTGCCGGAATTCGCCCGACAGGCTATATTCGGGCGCTCGCGCCGCGCCGTCGGCGCGGTGAAACCACGGCCACAGGCGCCACACACAGCAGAGGAACGAGGCATGAAGCTTTGGCTGTTCGATTGCGACGCATCCGAGCAGGACATCGAGGCCGCCTGCAACGCCGCGGCGGCGCTGATCGAAGGCCGCGGCTTGAGCGTCGAGCAGGCCTACAAGGCGGTGATGAAGCGCAGCAACCGCGAGCGCTTCGATCGCCGCGCGGCGCAGGCCTGGGACGAGGCCGAGGATGCGGCGCTCGAGGTGATCTACCCGGGCGAGGAGCCGCCCACCGAGCCGGTGCTCGGACCGAAAGAGGACGCCGCGAACTAATTCAGCCGCCAGAGCGCGGCGTTCAGCAGCGTCGCGAAGGCGACCCAGGCCGCGTACGGCGCCAGCAGCCATGCGGCGGCGCGCTCGATGCGCCAGAACAGCCGCGCGGTGACGGCGATCGCGGCGAGCAGCATCCCGATCTCGACGAGCGCCGCGCCGATCATGCGCGCGCCGAAGAAGACGAACGACCAGCCGAGGTTCAGGCCGAGCTGCACCGCCCAGGCGAGCAGCGCGGGATTGAGCGCCCCGTTCGCGGTCCAGCCGCGCAGCCGCCAGACGCGCCAGCCGGCCACCGCGATCATCGCGTAGAGCAGCGTCCACACCGGGCCGAAGACCCAGTCCGGCGGATTGAACGCCGGCTTGGCGAGCGTCTGGTACCAGCCGCCGACGCTCGTCGCGGTGATCGCGCCGCCGGCGCCCGCCACCGCGAAGCTGAGCGCGAGGAAGCCGGCGAGGCCGAGCGCGTCGCGCAGCCGGCTGCGCGTCATGTGCGCCGCCGCGCGCGCGCGTCGAGCTTGGGCAGGCGCTTGAAGTCGTAGCGCCCCGGCCCCTGCACGATGAGGAACTGGCACTCGGCGTCCGACACGTTGACCGCGGTGTGCGGCACGCGCGCCTCGACGTTGTGCCGCTCGAGCGCGCGCAGCACGGTGACGCGTTCCGCGTCCCCGCCCAGCACCTCGCGGATCTCGAAGCCGCCGCGCAGGCAGATGAACAGGTCGTCGTTGTCCGGGTGCAGGTGCCAGGGCACGCATTCGCCCGGGGCGAGCGTCAGGTCGATGACGCGCAGCTCGGCGGTCTCGGCGACCACCACGGTCTGCGTGATCGTGTAGTCGCGCTCCCAGGGGCGCGTGTTCAATTCCTGCGGTTCGGCCATGCGCGGATTATCCCGCAGTGGCGTGCCGCGCGAGGAAGCGATCCAGCGCATCGGCGAAGCGCTTGCGGTCGCCATGGTCGAGCGCCGCCGGCCCGCCGGTCTGCACGCCCGAGTCGCGCAGCTTCTCCAGCAGGTCGCGCATCGCCAGCCGCTCGCGGATGTTGTCCGGGGTGTAGGCCTCGCCGCGCGGGTTGAGCGCGTGACCGCCGCGCTCGATCACCGTCGCGGCGAGCGGAATGTCGGCGGTGATTACCAGGTCGCCCGCGGCGATGCGCCCGACGATCTCGGCGTCGGCGACGTCGAAGCCGCGCGCCACCTGGATCGCGCGCACGAACTTCGAGCGCGGCGTGCGCAGCGGCTTGTTCGCCACCAGCGTCGTCGAGACCTGCAGGCGCTCGGCGGCGCGGTAGAGGATCTCCTTGATCACCAGCGGGCAGGCGTCGGCGTCGACCCAGATCTGCATCGCCGGATTCTAGGCCTAGAATGCGGCTCCCCATCGCCACGCCGGGCATGCCGCGATCCATGTTCTTCGAAGGCTTCACGCTGGAGCAGCTGCAGGTGCGCGACGGCACGCTGCGCCTGCGCCACGGCGGCAAGGGCCCGCCGCTGCTGCTGCTGCACGGCAACCCGCAGACCCACGCCATGTGGCACCGGGTCGCGCCGGCGCTGGCGCGGCACTACACGGTCTACTGCCCCGACCTGCGCGGCTACGGCGGCTCGTTCAAGCCGCCGGCGACGCCGGATCACGCGCCCTACGCCAAGCGCGAGATGGCGCGCGACATGGTCGAGCTGATGGAGCGCTTCGGCCACGGCCGCTTCCGCGTGGCCGCGCACGACCGCGGCGCGCGCGTCGCGCACCGCCTGGCGCTCGACCATCCGGCGCGCGTCGAAAAGCTCGCCGTGATGGACATCATCCCGACGCTCGAGCACTTCGAGCGCACCGACATGGCCTTCGCCATGGGCTACTACCATTGGTTCTGGTTCGCCCAGCCGCATCCGTTTCCGGAAGAGGTGATCAACGCCGCGCCCGAGGCCTGGTTCCGTGCGCACACCTCGCGCGAGCCCAAGCCGCCCGATTTCTTTGCGCCCGACGCGCTCGCCGACTACCTGCGCTACGCGCGCGACCCGGAGATGATCCGCGGCATGTGCGAGGACTACCGTGCCGCGGCG
>Ga0209536_100000088_pt1 | contig 126988 bp, 102 predicted proteins | sample DeeMarSeWOR28_12_FD_187461 | JGI IMG/M metagenome (GOLD analysis project Ga0209536, IMG submission 187461) | Marine sediment microbial communities from White Oak River estuary, North Carolina - WOR-2-8_12 (SPAdes) (version 2) | ecosystem: Environmental > Aquatic > Marine > Intertidal zone >...
TGTGACCGTGGCCGAGGATGCGGCCAATACGGTGATCGACCTGACCAATGTATTCAGCGATGTGGAGAACGATCCGATTACCAAGACGGTGCAGGCCAACAGCAACGCCACGCTGGTGACGGCGACGATCGTCGGCAATACACTGACCCTGGACTATCAGCCCGAACAGTTCGGCACAGCCAATATTACGATCCGGGGCACGGCGGCGGGCCAGTTTGTCGATGACGTGTTTCAGGTGACGGTGACTGCGGTTAATGATCCGCCTGTAGCACTCAATGATGCGATTGCTACGGATGAGGATAAATCCGTCACCATTCCCATTTTGGCAAATGATCAGGATCCGGATAACAATATCTTATCAAATTCGGTATCTATCATCGATTCTTCTTTAAACGGAAGTATTACGGTTAATACCATTGAAGGAGATATTACCTATCAGCCAGACTCAGATTTCTTTGGAGCAGATTCTTTTACCTATACGGTTGCCGATGACAGTGGCGCAATTTCGAATAAAGCCATGGTAAGAATAACCGTAGATGCGGTAAATGATCCACCGGTTATAAGCCCCTTTCCGCAGTTCAGCTTTTATGAAGATGACTCCCTGAGTAATAACATTTTTGATTTTCTTGAATATGTATCCGATCCTGACACACCGGATAGTCTGCTGTCATTCAGTTATCGTAATGGCAAGCATGTGCAGGCGAAAATTATAGCTTGGGAAGTAATATTGAAATCGGACTTGAACTGGAATGGTAGGGATACACTGAACCTCAGGGTGTCAGATGGTGAAATGATGGATTCGACAGACATATTTGTCCTGGTCCACCCGATGAACGATGCGCCTGAATTCGTTAATCTTCCTGATACTTTGAAGATTGTCAATACATCCAGTACACAGCTGGTAATGAAAGATTATCTGCAGGATGTAGATCTACCGGATGATCAACATACCTGGGTATTTGGTGTGAGTGATGATACGGTTAAATATGAATTTGATGATGCTACGACCACCTTGACAATACAAAATGAGTCATTCATTGGCATTGTGGAATTATATATAACCGTTACCGATGACAGTATGGCCAGTGCAATGGATACGATCATGCTTGATATTAAGAATGATCCCACAGGTCTGAGCGAAATGTACAGTAATATCCCTGATAAACACATTCTTTATCAGAATTATCCGAATCCATTCAATCCGCTGACTAAAATCAAATTTGGATTGCCAAAAGCAGAAGATGTCGTAGTCGATATTTATAATGTCCTTGGACAAAAGGTGATGCAATTGTATGCTGGTCCTAAATCTGCAGGGTATCATATCATCGAGTTCAATGCCGGCAGTCTGCCCAGTGGTATTTATTTCTACCGTATGGAGACAAAATCGTTTCAAAAGGTTTCCAAAATGGTGCTGCTGAAATAATCTCAACTAATTAAAGGAGTGTTTTTGGAAAATACATAGCGAGGTGCACTTTTCTGAATCAAAAAGAAAGAGTAGCTGTTCTTTGACATAGTATCCCAGTAAGATCCAGAATATGTCTGGTTGGTACTCCTGAAGGCAATTAGTGACAGCTGCGCGTTGTGTGCAGTAAGGCCGATAAAAATAAGCTAAAGCAAGGATATGAAATATTGTGCACTGACATTTGATATTGAAAATTGGTTCCAGGTCGAGAATTTACGCTCCGCCATCGGAAAGCATAACTGGAATGATTTTAAGAGCACAGTAGAAGACAATACCAAAATAATTCTGGATCTGCTGAGAGAATATGATATTAGGGCCACATTTTTTATTTTGGGTTCAGTGGCTGAAAATCATCCCGGTTTGGTAAAGGCGATCATTGAAGAGGGTCATGAAATCGGCAGCCACGGGTATGGACACGATATGACTTATGATCTAACCGATGATCAGTTGCGTCGTGACATATCCAGGTCGAAAAGAATTCTTGAAGATATAGGCGGCACGGAAGTGGTTGGATACCGGGCGCCGAATTTTTCAGTTACCGACCGGGTGGTTGATTTTTTAATGAATTTGGGTTTTCTCTACGATTCAAGTCTTAATCCGTTTAATCTGCACAAACGCTATGGAAAACTCGCACGATCGATGGAATTTCTATATCGAGGGAACCTCATGCGTATTGACGAAAATTTTTATGAAGTACCAGCTTCGACATTGACAGTATTTTCACAACAGGTTCCGATTGCAGGTGGTGCTTATTTTCGTATACTGCCTATTTCAGTATTTAAAGCAATGGTAGCAAGAAAATTAAGCATCGATTACTTCTATCATATGTACCTGCATCCATGGGAGTTTGAACCTCAGCAGCCGAGAGTTAAAGGGATATCGTTAAATCACAAATTCAGACATTATACCGGCCTGGCAAATACGAAGCACAAATTTGAGTCTTTTGTTTCATTCCTTAAAAATAAAAACTGTACATTCCTGACCCTGCAGGAATTTATCCGGCGCTTCGCAAATAATACTTGAAATATAAAATTAATAATTTTTTTGTGGAAGAAACAAATATTGAGTAATGCTGGTTAAATATTTTTTATTACTTCATTTATAGGGGATAAAAAATATATAACTTGTGGTAGCAGGGAAATTATATATATATTTCCTGCGTTTCCATTGGCGTAAATCCAAAATAATTATTTTAACAGGCATACCTTTTTATGTATATATCTATAAAACGCATAACCGTTTTTTGCATCGCATTCGTTACGATTTCGTATTCAACGTTGATCGCCCAGGAATCATCCGGCAATGCCGGAACAGCCAGTGCACTTTTGCTGCGTTTCAATCCTTCCGTCCGTGTGGCCGGTTTGTCTGGGGCTTATACTGGGTTGGCTGATGATGAAAACGCGCTGTTGTTTAATCCGGCCGGGCTGACCAATATGAACTTCTCCGGTGTTTCTTTAAATCATAACGAATGGCTGGAGGATATCAGAATTGAAAACCTGACTGCCAGTTATGCCATTACCAGAGATATCGGCGTGGGTATCGGTTTCACCCATATGTGGATGGGGGATTTGCAGGGGAAAGATGAATTCGGCAATGATACGGAACGATTCTCCGTTTCCAGTAGCATATTGCAAATTGGCGGTGGATATAAGATTATGTCTGGTGTCAGAGGCGGAATAGCTTTTAAATATTTGATTGATGATCTGGCAGGATATAAGGCTTCCGGATTCGCTTTCGATGCCGGTTTTCTTTTCAATACTTTTCTCAATAATCTAACAGCGGGCCTCAGTGTCCAAAATTTGGGCGGTAAGATATCATATGACCAAGAGAAACAATCGCTGCCGCTGAATTTCAGGGGGGGGCTGGCTTACGATATAACCTCAATCGATATGCTTATGACCGCGGATGTAGCCAAATCAGCCGATACTGATCTGGATATCCTGTTTGGTGTCGAATACATATTGTTAGATCAGTTTGCTTTGAGGGCCGGGAATCGTTTTAACGCCAATGAAGCTTTTACACCCTCATTTGGTATCGGTTTCAGTCTTGAAAACAGTTATCATCTGCAGTATACATTTGTTACACTTAACGAACTCGGAGCCACCCACCGCATTGGTTTTTCGTATACCTTTAAGGCACCTGGTAACCGGGTAATCAGCCCTGGACGGATGTCAACCGCATCCCTGGTTCTATACCCGCCGTATAACATTCGTACTGCTATCGATGGTGATGAGATTATAGTTACCTGGGATCCGCTGCCAGGTGCAAACTACAATGTATATGCCCGGCACTCAAAAAGCGATCAATGGGCAAAATTGACAAAATCACCTTTGAACAAAAACGAACTACGCATCCCAAAACCAAGCATACCGGGTAAAATGAGTTTTAAGGTAACCAGCCTGCAGCTGGATAGAGAAAGCGGTTTTTCAAAGGAAGTCAATATAGATGTTGAATAAACATCACATATATTTCAGCTTCTTCATTTTTTTTAGCCTGCTTTTGCAGAATATGCTGCATGGGCAGACCACCCAGTGGCGGGTGATCTGGGACCGGAATCCCGATATTGATTCGGTAGCATATTATGTAATTCATCGCAAAGTGAATGCTACACCTACAGGAAGTGATTCAATCGGTTCCCAAAATCAAACTGCAAGTGCAGCGATCGATTCTGTGGTCTACCAAGACAAAAGTCTGACCAAAGGCCGAAGATATGTTTACAGCGTTGTCGCTGTGGATGTGATGGGTCGCAGGAGTGATTTTTCAAGTACCGCTGATGCAGCCATACCGGAAATAACTTTCAGCACATTGAGATTCCCTGCTGGTTCGACCAGTACGCTTGACCTGAAATCACCGCAGTATGTGAACGATCCGGATAATAATTATGATCAGCTGGATTGGATAGTAACCGGTGGAAACCAGATAAATATTTCGGTGAATCCAGCTACAAATATTGCCACCGTAACAACACCGCCGGATACAACGGTTGCCGAGCAGTTCGAATTTACAGTGAGCGATCCAGACGGCTTTTTTGATAAGCGTCAGATCATGGTTAGTTTAGCCAGTTCCAGCCAAAACAATCCGCCTGAATTTACCAGTCTGCCGGATACAGCTGCGTTCACTGGCCGTACATACAAATATACAGCCAGGGCTACGGACCCGGATGGGGATATACTGCGATTTTTTCTGCAAAGTGGACCGGCCTTTCTGGAAGTACAAAAACTAAGCGATACTTCAGCTTTGCTCGCCGGTATCCCGGACTCAAGTGATGTCGGACCGCACGATATTGTGCTTGCTGTTACTGATGAAATTTCGGTTGTTCTCCAATCGTATAAACTCATTGTAAAAAGTAGCGGAGCAATATCGTTGACAGATGAGATAAAGCCTTATCCAATGCCCTTTAGAGCTTCTGAACACAGCGAGATACGCTTTACCAATTTGCCCGATGGAGGTACAATATTAATTTTCAACCTCATCGGTGAACTCATATTCGTAGCTAAAAACATATCACCTGATTTCGGGTGGAGAATCGTAAATGACGTCGGAAAAAAGATCAACGCGGGGCTTTATATATATAATGTCAATGACCAGAGTGGCGATAGAGTAGGGTCGGGCAAACTGGTAGTGGTTAGATAGCACATCTAACTAAAAATATACGATGCACTAAACATCAGATTTTTTTTTCAATTAAATTAAACAATACACTCCTAACTTTAACTCACTGAAATTATATCTATTGAATATGGGTAAGTGCTTTGATTTATAAAGAAAGTCAGCATCAATGATAAGTCTTCAGAAATTCAACGATACGTACTATATCTTCTTTTTTTTATGCATTTATAATTTGGCTTTTAGCCAGACAGATCAATGGCGGGTGATCTGGGACCGGAATCCGGATATAGATTCCGTCGCTTATTATACGGTTTATCGTAAGGTCAACGCAATACCGGGCGTTAATGACTCGATCGGGTATCAAAATCAGACAGCCGGTGCAAGTATAGATTCGGTCGTGTTTGTGGATAAAGCAATTACCAAAGGAAGACGTTATGTTTACAGTGTTGTAGCGGTGGATTCACAGGGTCAACGTAGTGGTTTTTCGGCAACAGCGGATGCTGCCATTCCGGAAATTGTATTTAACACCTTAACCTTACTGAGCGGTTCGACCAATACTGTTGATCTCAAATCATCACAATATGTGAATGACCCTGATCATAACTATAGTCAGTTAAAATGGGCGGTAAGCGGTGGGAATCAGATAAGTATATCAATAAACGCCACTACCAATGTCGCTGCCATAATCACCCCGGAAGATACCACAGTGACAGAGCAATTCGAATTTACAGTTACCGATCCGGATGGGTTCTTTGACCAACGTCAGGTGACGATCACTTTGACAAGTCCACCGGTAAATCATCCGCCGCAATTTACCAGTTTTCCGGATACTTCTGCATCAGCCGGGGAGGAATACCAATATAATGCCATAGCCTCTGATCCCGATGGAGATGTGCTGCGGTTTTTCCTGCAGCAAGGGCCGGCATTTCTGAATGTTCAAAAACTGACTAATACATCCGCCTTGTTAACCGGAACACCGGCAATCAGCGACACAGGTCTGCATGATATCGTACTGGCGGTTACTGATGAAATAGCAACGGTTACACAATCCTTTTTACTTAAAGTAATAGGGATTGCTCCACCTCTCAATAATCCGCCTGCTTTTACCAGCACACCGGATACTTCTGCATCAGCCGGGGAGGAATACCAATATACCGCCATAGCTTCTGATCCCGATGGAGATGTGCTACGGTTTTTCCTGCAGCAAGGGCCGGCATTTCTGAATGTTCAAAAACTGACTAATACATCCGCATCATTAACCGGAACACCGGCAATCAGCGACACAGGTATACATGATATTGTTCTGGCAGTTACTGATGAAATTGCAACGGTTAGACAATCCTTCGTACTAAAAGTAATAGGGATTGCACCTCCTCTCAATAATCCGCCTGCTTTTACCAGCACACCGGATACTTCTGCAACAGTAATGGGTGAATATAAATACACGGTTCAAGCTGTGGATGCAGATGGTGATGTGCTGCGGTTTCTCCTGCAAACTGGGCCCCAATTTTTAGAGCTCCAAAAACTGACCAATACATCGGCATTGTTGTCCGGAACACCGGATACCAGTGATGTCGGAACGCATCCTATAGTTCTTGCCGTTACGGATGAATTCGTGACAATTACCCAATCCTTTATTCTGACGGTGAAGAGTAACGTCGTCCCGCCACTGGCGGCCGGGGGGATTAAACCATATCCGATGCCCTTCCAAGCAACACAACATAGTGAAATTCGTTTTACCAATTTACCTGATGGCGGTTCGGTATCGATCCTCAATTTACTTGGGGAACCGGTTTTCCAGGCAGGGAATGTGACATCAGATTTTGCCTGGAAGGTAGTAAATGACGAGGGCAAAAATATCAATGCGGGACTTTATATATATTATATTAATAACAAGGGCGGTGAAAAAGTGGGATCTGGTAAACTGGTAGTGGTCAAATAAAATTATTTTTTTTTAATGCGTATATCAGTTGGAATTGTCGATATTGGAAATTTCAACTATAATTTAGACAATAATGCATACAGGAGCAATTTGAAAGCCAAACTCTTCTGAAGCGTTGAAATCTGTCATTTTCTATAAGCAGTTAAAACTTTCAAGATTTTAAATATCCGATATGATCAAAAATGTTATTATAGAAATAGTATAAAACGAATTCCGAAATCTGACATGTCTTATTGTCACCGATAAGCCAAGAATATCAGCTCGAAATGTGGAATAACGTTGGGAGTTAGACAAGTATCAGCAGTTAACTTTTTGATAAATTGGAGAGACACCCTAAAATTATTTCAGATTCAGCACAATATGAATTTTAGAACGAGACTCGTTCAATAAGGTTAGATCCATATGGCTTATGGATTGGCAGATATGCCGAATACGAATGGCAACATTTGAGATTATCCTTACAAGAATAAAATATTGATCCACACAATTTAAACGTATTGGAGTTTGGCTCAAATGTTGGTGCATCAGTTATAGTATATGAATCTCTCGGAGCAAGAGTTGTCGCAGTCGATATATATGATGATTATATTAATCTTGCAAGGCTGAATGCTGCACAATATGGCTTAAATAATATTTCTTTTATTCACGAACCAGATATGCGTAAACTCCTCTTTGCAGATAAATATTTTGACTTGACTAATTGCAACAGTGTTTTGGAATATGTTGAATTTAATAAAATAAATATAATTCAAAGTGAAATAAACCGGGTACTCAAATCTGGAGGCAAAATTGTAATTACTGGTTCTAGGTCAAGGCTCTGGCCAAGGGAAGTCCCTTCAAAAAAAAGGCTCGTCAACTATAGACCTAGATGTTTTGATCGTTTTACCGGTTTACCAAATGGATTACAACGAGGTATCTCGCCATGGTTAGTCAGGTATGGTTTTGGCCGTAATTATAATAATATAGATATATTAGATAAATTTGAATCTTATCTGCGATCTACATTAACCATTTTCCCATCGAAGGCTACATCCTTTCGAGCATTAGTTTCCTTGGCTCGGATTGTTTGGATATCACCAGGTTTTTTCACCCCTAATATATCATGTATGCTTCAAAAAGAATAGGGAGGTTGTCAATATCGTAATTTTTAAGTACTTTTCATGCGTATTGTGGTTAAAAATATGAGTAATCAAGAAACATTTTATGAAAGGAATTATTAATGTTTAAAAATAGAATTTACTTAATTCTAGGATTGCTGGAAATTTTACTTTTTTCGTACAACATACGTGCAACTACCTACATCGTAAATAGTGCCAATGAGATCAATAATAGAATTACACAACTTAATGCCGGTGATTCCTTATTAATAACGAATGGCGAGTATGACATCGGTGCCATTTGGTTGCAAAACCGTCATGGCTCTGAACAGGATTGGATTGTCATAAAGGGGCTTGAAGGAATTCCAAAACTTATTGGAAGCAAATATGAGAATGTGATCAACATCGATAATTGCAGTTATATGAAATTTGAGCAACTCGAAATTACCATCGATGGCACATACCAGGGAATAGATGGTTTCACTTTCAGATCAAGTTCTCATCATATCGAATTTGTAAAATGCCGTATAATAAATATTACCAATGTTGGTATTAATTCTCAGGTACCTGAAATACATCATATTGCGGTGCGTGAATGCGAAATCGCTTATTGCAGTGAAGTGGGCATTTACTGGGGATATCCGGATCCGTTGAAGGTAGCTCGCGATTGTATTATTGAGAATTCTTATATACATCACTGCCCGACAGATTCCACACAAGAAACCGGATATGGTATTCAGATAAAAGGCGGGAGTTATCGGAATATTGTCCGTGATAATGTACTTCACACGGTAGGCGGTACCACAAGAGCCGGAATAGGTCTCTATTATACAAACCTTTCCGGTGGGATGTCCGTTGAGGACAATAACATCATCAGCGGAAATATCGTATGGAATGTACCGGCAGAGGGAATTTACGCAGCGGCTGGTGTAACGATTGAAAATAATATTGTCTATGATGCGGTTTGGGGAATAGAAATTTATCCGTACACAGGATCAACCACCGAGAATGTTATTCTACAAAATAATACGGTCTATAATTGCAGGGATGAAGGTATCTTTATTTCAGGCTGGGGAGCCGCAGGAAATGATTGTATTGTTATCAATAATGTCGCTGTCATGGATGATGTGAATAAAATGGCTCTTATCGCAAAAAGCAGGGGTAATGCCATATTTGCCAATAATTATTATTTTGGGGGTATGACTGGCTTCGATCAGGCAGCAAAACCTTGTAATCCGGCAGATATGGAATTTATAAAAGCAGGTGGGAATTTAAGCATTCCCGGTTTGGATCTTTATCCAAAGAATAATTCCACACTGATAAACTCCGGAACACGAGCATTTGGATATCCGGAATATGATTTTAATCGCGAAAAAAGAAAAATTTCAGACTCTATTGATGTCGGCGCATATGAATTTTCAACTTCAGAAAATCCCGGTTGGCAATTGTCAAAGGGATTCAAGATTTTGGATATTGAGACGAAATTAAACCATGGAAATCTAAATCAGCCCGTAAAAAGTCATCTTTTTAAGAATTATCCAAACCCGTTTAATTCTGAAACGTGGTTATTATTTCAAATACCTGAGAGATCTCATGTAAATTTAACCGTATCAAACCTTCTGGGTCAGCGGGTTGCAACGTTGATCAACGCAGAACTGCCGGCCGGTGAATTTGAAATGAATTTTGATGCATCAGAATTACCAACCGGCATATACTTTGCACATTTGAAATCAGAAAGCAAAAACGGCAATTCGGTTGATATATCGCGTCGATTGGTTTATTTAAAATGAACTGGCTTTTTACTAATTTGTTTAATTTAATAGTATAATTGCGGTAAAATTTAATAATTAATATGCAACGAATAATTATTCTGAAGATAATATCAGTGCGTTTTTATATAATGGATTTGTTCCTTACATAATTTATGGAACTGGATCGAGGAATATTTCAGACATGAACTCGATGCGCATAATAGACAGGAGGTGGTAATGAGGGCAAAACCGGCGTTAAAAAGACCATTGCTACCTGGGGGGCTTTTGTTTGATAACTTTAGGGTGCGGCAATAAGCTCCATAACTGGCTATCCTGCAATTGAGATGAGACGACAAAATAGACTTGTAATAAAAATGCTATTATAGAAAATCCCGGCTGAAACCGGGTTTTTTTATAGCCTAGTAAATACATAATATATTAAGGATTTGCAGAGCCACCGGAAGGAATCGAACCTCCAACCTGATGCTTACGATGCAACTGCTCTACCGGTTGAGCTACGGTGGCATGGTGGGCGTGGCGGGAATTGAACCCGCGACCGCCAGGATGTTCGCCTGGTGCTCTGCACACTGAGCTACACGCCCAAAGGATTGATGTAGGCGGGACAGGAATCGAACCTATGACCTCCCCGATGTAATCGGGACGCTCTGAACCAACTGAGCTACCCGCCTGTTGACATTTTTTATACTAAATATAAGATCGGTTTAATAAAATCCCGTGATCAAGGCCACAATTTCTGCAAATCTTTTTACGGATATTTATCTATGCCATCCATTCACCGTATGTTCAAAAAATTTTACGATTTATTAACATTGAATGACTGCGACAAGAAAGCAGACTGTATATTTGTTTTTGCCGGTTCACCCGGACGGAAAAAATATGCAATAAATTTATGGAAAAATAATATAGCACGCAGGATTATATTCAGTGTCAGCCGGTTTGAGTGGCGTGATTTTTTATTATTCGGTTTTAATGTTAATCAATCCCTAGTGGAGGCTGCCTATCAAACGCCACCCGAAAAAAGGCACTTTTTTGTAGATCTTAATGGTAATAATGCGGATTTATCGGTAATAAATAAAACCAGACTTGGCACGTATACGGAAGTAAAGGAATTGGCGAATCATCTGAAGCAAGAAACGCTTCGTTCCCTGATAGTCGTTTCTGACGATTTCCATTTACCGCGAATTATGTTAACCTTTAAATATTTTAAGGAATTTAAAGGGATCAAGATCCTGGCTTGCAAGGTACCTCCGGAAATTTCAATGATCGATTACAATAATTGGTATCTTACTAAAGCAAGTATATATATCTTGGTGATTGAATGCATAAAACGTATATTTTATAAAATGTTTTTGACACTGAAGAAGAGATTCACATGACAGCTGGCACAAATTACAGCCCTGCTCGAGAATAAAACGAAATTATAGGCATGATAAGGTTAGTGAATCAGATTTGAGAAAATAACAGAAGAAGAGTAAATTAAATAATAGCTGTCCAATATACATCAATCATACTAATTTGATTAGCCTGATTATTTAAGTAGACGGGAGTCATGATGAGGGTTTTGCTCACGGGTATCGCGGGTTTTATTGGTTTTCATACAGCGAAGAAACTTATCGAAAATGATGATACAATTATCGGTATTGATAATATTAATGATTATTATGATGTCAATCTGAAATATAACCGCCTCGCGGAACTGGGGATCGCCCGGGATAAGATTGCATCTAACCAGCCGCTTATGAGTGGGATGGCCGGGCAATTGTCTTTTATAAAACTTGACCTGGAAAATCGTAACCATTTATATGACATCTTCAAGAACAATAAGATCGATGTGGTCATCCATCTGGCCGCCCAGGCCGGCGTAAGGTACTCCCTGACCAATCCGCATGCCTATATGAACAGCAATATTCATGGATTTATGAATATCCTGGAGGCCTGCCGTCATCACAAGGTAAAACACCTGGTGTACGCCAGCAGCTCTTCGGTATACGGCCTGAATGAAAATATGCCGTTTTCCACACACCACAATGTCGATCACCCGGTGAGTCTGTATGCCGCCAGCAAAAAAGCCAATGAATTGATGGCCCATACCTACAGCCACCTCTATCAGCTGCCAACCACCGGTCTGCGCTTTTTCACTGTATACGGTCCCTGGGGCCGCCCCGATATGGCGCTGTTTATCTTCACTAAAGCCATTCTGGAGGACAGGCCGATCGATGTCTTCAACAACGGCGATATGCAGCGGGATTTTACCTATGTGGATGATATCGTCGAGGGGGTGATCCGGGTATCAAAAAGGATCCCCATGGGTGATCCCGCATGGTCCGGGAGAAAACCCGATCCGAGTACTTCAAAATCGCCGTATAAAATATATAATATAGGCAATAATGCTCCTGTACAATTGATGGAATTCATCGAAAGTATAGAGAAAGCGATCGGTAAAAAGGCAAAAAAGAATTTTCTGCCATTGCAGCCGGGCGATGTCCAGGCCACTTATGCGGATGTAACCGATCTGGTCAACGATACCGGCTATAAACCCTCCACTCCCGTGCAGGAAGGGATAAACAAATTTATCGAATGGTACCGATCTTACTATAAAATATAATTATCTGCATCTTTGTACACTTAAAAAATTCTCTTATCAACAATAAACCGTTCCTGTTATACAATTGATATCAAACGGTACTTCAAATAACTCACATCCCGTGCATTATTAATTATTACTTCCCCGCCCGCCAGCGAATAATTTTCAAAGAACAATTATAAAATTTACTATATTGCACTAAATTTTCTCAAATTAAACAGCAGGGCCATAAGGAATTCCAAATATTATTGAACTGAAGTATAATTTCTAATCGAAAAGTTAAATAAATTGTGCTGTTCTGTTTCAGGATTCGTGTCTTTTTTTTATCTTTGAATACTAATTCGATTAGTTTGTTCAGGACATGGAGGTAGAAATGATCAATGTCGGTGTAATTGGGGTAGGGTACTGGGGTCCCAACATGATACGCAATTTTTCAGCCAGCAGAAGGACAAATATGAAAATCTGCTGTGATATCAGGGAGGAGCGGCTGAACTTTGTTAAAGCACAATACCCTGCTGTAGAGGTAACAACCGAATGCAACAAGGTGATTAAAAATCCGGACATTGAGCTGGTTGCGGTCTGTACACCGGTTTATACTCATTTCCAGCTTGCAAAAGCGGCACTTGAAGCCGGAAAACATGTTTTGATTGAAAAACCAATGACAGCATCTTCGCAGGAAGCTGATCAATTGCTGGAGCTTGCCGAGAAAAAAAACCTGAAGATTTTTGTCGATCACACTTTTCTATTTACCGGCGCTGTACGAAAGATAAAGGAGCTGATAAAGAGCGGCGAAATCGGTGAACTATACTACTTCGACTCAGTTCGGGTAAACCTGGGGCTTTTCCAGCACGATGTCAACGTTTTGTGGGACCTTGCTCCTCATGATATTTCTATTATGCATTATGTTCTGGAGTCGATCCCTACCAGCGTCGTGGCTACCGGGGCTGATCACACCGGCAGCGGTCTGGAGAATGTTGCTTATCTGACAGTTTTCTTCCCGAATAATATGATTGCTCATTTCCACACCAATTGGCTGTCCCCGGTCAAGGTACGCGAAACCCTGATTGCCGGCAGCAAGAAGATGATCGTCTGGGATGATAACCAGCCCAGCGAAAAGGTGCGGATCTATGACAAAGGTATTGAAGTTGTCAAGACTGCCGACGACGTGTACAACATGCTGATACAGTATCGCACCGGCGACATGTATTGTCCCAAGATTGACGGGCGGGAGGCGATTGGTGTGGAAGTGGAAAATATCGCTGACTGCCTTGAAGGTAAGGCAGCAGCAGTGGCTGACGGTAAGGCCGGCCGTCTGGTGGTCCGTATCCTGGAGGCAGCACAGGAATCGATAAAAAATCGTGGAAAGGAAGTCATGATATGAAATTTCTGAGCATCGCCGATGATGTAAAACTGGGAAAGGATGTCAAGATCTTTAATTTTGTAAATCTGTACGGCTGTGAGATTGACGATAACTCCAAGATCGGAACCTTTGTGGAAATCCAGAAAGGATCAAAAATCGGTAAAAATTGCAAGATATCCAGTCACACCTTTATTTGCGAAGGGGTAACTATCGAAGACGATGTCTTTATCGGCCACAACGTTACGTTTATCAACGATATCTACCCCCGCGCTACTGTTCCCGGCGGCGGCCTGCAGACCGAAGCCGACTGGATCTGCATCCCGACATTAATCAAAAAGGGCGCATCGATCGGTTCAAGCGCAACACTTCTCGCCGGCATTACGGTAGGAGAAAGAGCCATCATTGGCGCTGGTGCAGTTGTCACTAAGGATGTGCCGGCAGATACGATTGTTGCGGGGGTACCTGCACGAGTACTTAGAAAAGTTGATAAGTAATTAATTATAATTGGGGTAAAGGGAAAAGGATAGAGGGTAAAGAAATTGGTATAATTGTTGCGGATATTTTAGATCAGCTGATTTGAGGGAAATCAGATAATGGTCAATAAGCGATTTGAAGATCTGGACGTATGGAAAAAATCAGCACAATTGTGCGCAAATATATTTCTCTTTTTTAATACTAAAAATTATTATGATCTTAAAAATCAGATTACACGTTCTGCATTATCAATTTCAAGTAATATTGCCGAAGGATTTGAACGTGGATCGGATCGGGAGTTCATTCGATTTTTGGTGTATGCCAAAGGCTCTTGTGGCGAGTTAAGGTCACAAACTTATATTGGAATCAAGATAAACTACATTGATTCTGATACTGGAAAGCAATGGATTCGGGAAGCAATTCAAATATCCTCGATGATCACCGGACTGATAAAAACCCGAAGATATTTTCTAGAAAGAGATCGAAAAAAGAGGAAATTTGTAAAATAAATTTATCATTCTTTACCCCTTTCCCTTTTCCCATGAAATAAAATAAAAATATTATAACGGAGTTTTAAATGAAAGTACCTTTTTTAGACCTAAAAACACAATATGATTCAATCCGCAATGAGGTGAACCCGGCCATACAGGAAGTGCTGGATAATACCGCCTATGTAATGGGCAAGCCCGTATTTGAATTTGAAAAACGCTTTGCCGAAGCCCATCAGGTTAAACATTGTATAGGTACCAGCTCCGGCACCGATGCCAACCATCTTGTATTGTGGGCCTTGGGGCTTGGACCTGAAGACGAAGTCATCGTTCCCGCCAATACATTTATTGCCACCGCCTGGGGGGCCACACTTTGTGGCGCCAGACCGGTCTTTGTCGATGTGGATGAAGAGAGTTATAATATCGATCCTGAGAAAATGGAAGCAGCGATTACGAAGCGAACAAGAGCAACCGTAGCAGTTCATTTATATGGCCAACCGGCTGATATGGACCCGTTGCGTGAGATAGCCGGTAGGAATGGAATATATCTTGTTGAGGATGCGGCTCAGGCACACTTTGCCACGTATAAGGAACGTCATGTCGGGGGATTGGGGATGGCATCATCATTCAGCTTTTATCCCGGCAAAAATCTTGGCGCCTATGGTGAGGCCGGAGCGGTGCTGACCAATGATGACGATCTGGCAACCGCTGTGAAAGCTATGCGTGACCACGGGATGCCCACGAAGTACTATCATGAAATGCATGGACATAACTACCGAATGGAGAGTATACAGGGTGCTGTTTTGGGTGTAAAATTAAATCACCTGGAAAAATGGACCGCCGCACGCCGAAGTAGGGCGGCAAAATATCGGGAATTGCTGGCTGACGTAGAGCATATCAAATTGCCCAGGGAAATGGGGTATGCCCGGCATGTCTATCATCTGTTCGTTATTCAGGTAAAGCAGGGTGGAAGCGGCATGCGGGATCGGCTGGCTGAATACCTGAAAGACAATAATATCATTACCGGTCTGCATTATCCCGTTCCACTGCATTTACAAAAATGTTTCGGTTTTCTTGGATATAAAAAAGGAGACTTTCCTGTGTCCGAACAACTGGCAGAACACGGTCTTTCTCTGCCCATGTACCCGGAGATATCTGATGAACAAATTGAATATGTCTGCGATAACATTAAAGAATTCTTTAGGCAGGGATAAATGCGTTTAAAGAATAAGCGACATATTTTGGTCACCGGAGGTGCGGGATTTATCGGCTCGACACTTGTGCGATACCTGCTGGATAACTCTGAATATGCGGTTATTAATGTTGATAAGCTGACCTATGCCGGTAACCTCCATTCACTCTCGGCGGTTATACATAATCCCCGGCATCATTTCATCCATGGTGATATCTGTGACCGGGCTAAAATGCAGAAAATTTTTGAGCAGTATCAGCCGATAGCTGTCATGCATCTGGCAGCCGAATCTCATGTTGACCGGTCTATCGATGGACCGAACGAATTTTTAGCGACCAATGTAATTGGTACCTATACATTGTTAGAGGCAGCGCGTGGGTATTGGAGTAAATTAGATGCGGTAAGAAAGAAAACTTTCCGGTTTTTGCATGTTTCCACCGATGAGGTCTTTGGCACTTTGGACAAGGAAGGATATTTTACTGAAATTACACCATATAAACCGAATTCTCCCTATTCGGCCAGTAAAGCATCTTCGGACCATTTTGTGCGGGCCTGGTATCACACCTACAAACTGCCGGTATTGATCACCAATTGTTCTAATAATTATGGTCCGTTCCAATTTCCGGAAAAACTGATACCGGTTGTTATTCTAAATGCTCTGCAACGTAAGGCAATCCCGGTATATGGAAAAGGTGAAAATATCCGTGACTGGTTGTATGTAGAAGATCATGTCAGGGCATTAGTACTCGTACTAGAAAAAGGAATGGTTGGGGAAACCTATAACATCGGATCACGTAATGAGCTTAAAAATCTTGATCTTGTTAAATTGATCTGTCAGATTATAGACGAATTCACTCCGAAAGAAAATATTAAAAGTCATGTGGAATTGATCAAATTCGTAACGGACCGGCCCGGACATGATCTGCGTTATGCAATTGATCCGACTAAGCTAGAGCAGGAGCTGAACTGGAAACCATCGGTCTCTTTCGAGACCGGTTTACGTAAAACGGTAAAATGGTATTTGGAAAACCAGGAATGGTGTGACCGGATATTTAATGGCAGCTACCGACTGGAACGACTAGGATTACAAAGAGAGGATAAGTGAAAGGAATCATTTTAGCCGGCGGATCAGGTACACGTCTTTATCCAATCACGCATGTCGTCAGTAAACAATTATTACCGGTGTACGACAAACCAATGATCTATTATCCTTTATCGACCCTGATGCTGGCCGGTATCCGTGATATTCTGATCATTACCGCCCCAGAGCATCAATCCCTTTTCAGAGCACTGCTGGGGGATGGAAATAAATTCGGAATTTCACTGAATTATGCAGTACAGCCAAAACCGGAAGGGTTGGCGCAGGCGTTCATCATCGGGGCAGAATTTATCGGGAACGATTCTGTCTGTCTGATTTTAGGGGATAATATTTTTTATGGGCATGGATTGACGGAATTACTCGGCAAAGCAGTTAAAAGGCGAAACGGTGCAACTGTTTTTGGCTATTATGTAAAGGATCCGGAACGCTACGGAGTAGTTGAGTTCGATAAGCGGCAAAGAGCGATCAGTATTGAAGAGAAACCAACCAAACCGAAATCTCATTTTGCGGTGACCGGTCTGTACTTTTATGATAACAAGGTAATTGAAATAGCCGGAAATCTTCGGCCCTCACCCCGTGGGGAACTTGAGATTACCGATGTGAATAAACACTATCTTGAACATGGAAATCTGAATGTAGAACTGATGGGACGAGGCTATGCCTGGCTCGATACCGGTACCCATGATTCTCTGGTCGATGCTTCTCTTTTTATTAAGACCATCGAAGATCGCCAGGGTCTTAAAATTGGTTGTGTTGAGGAGATTGCCTTTCGCGTGGGTTTTATTAGCCGGGAGCAACTTGAACGATTGGCAAAGCCACTTCAGAAAAACGCTTACGGTGACTACTTGATGCAAATTATTAAATGATCAAGAATCATCAGACTTCAGACAGGTGCGTCGATAGATATAGTAATTCTGCACAATAAGGATTTGCAAGGAATAATGATGCTTCGTGAATTATTCTTAATAATATACCTAAAAACAAAAGAGTTGAACCTTGCGGAGCAACGGAAATATAAAATTGCATTACTTAAATAGATCACTCCTGTGCTCTGTGCCAGAGGCATTTTACGAGTACAGCTAAAATCTGACTTTTCAGAATATTCAAAGATCTGCTATGTGGGAGTACAACAGGATATGACTGCAGTGTTACTATTGACCTGCCCCGATAACACAGGATTGGTTGCAAGGATTTCCCATTTCATATTTGAAAGAGGGGGTAATATTCTGGATCTGGATGAACATGTTGATCCGGAAGAGGGTACTTTCTTTATACGCATCGCCTGGGATCTGGCAAAATTTACGATTCCTGCAGATGATTTACACGGTGCTTTTCAACCCCTGGCAAAAGAATTCAAGGCAACCTGGGAAATCCAATTGCTGGAACAGAAACGTAAAGTGGCGGTGTTTGTATCCAAATATGATCACTGCCTGCGGGAGATTCTGTGGCGCTATAGTCTCGGTGAGTACAATATAGAGATCCCATTGGTGATTTCCAATCACCCGGACCTGGAGTCTCTTGTATCACAATATAATATTCCTTTTCATATTTTCCCGATAACTAACGATAATAAAGCGGAACAGGAGCACAACCAATTAAACCTGCTCTCTGATCAGAAAATTGATACGGTTGTTTTGGCCCGATACATGCAAATCTTATCTGAAGATTTTATTGCGCACTATCCTAACAAAATTATCAACATTCACCACTCGTTTTTACCTGCATTTATTGGTAGTGATCCATACCGCCAGGCTTATAGAAGAGGCGTAAAAATCATTGGCGCAACCAGTCATTATGTCACAAAGGATCTCGATGAGGGGCCGATTATTGAACAAGATATCATAAAAATCTCGCATAAAGACTCATTGCAGAAGCTGAAACAGAAAGGTCGTGACCTGGAACGACTGGTCCTCGCCCGCGCTCTGCATTACCATGTAGAAAACCGGATACTGGTTCACGGTCAGAAAACAATTATCTTTGAATAATTGTTATAAATAAACGAAGAAACAGTTTGAATCGTTAGAGGGATTTATTGATTAAATCGTTGAACCGATATGTTTATTCCGGATTGACCAGCTGCTGGGGAGTGTCCATGAAGCACCCTGCAGAGGTCGATCATGTGCCGGCCCTTATAGCGCAAAGGCATAAATAATTTAGATATATAGAATTAAAAATTCGATCGAAAAGACAATTACTAGTTTCTAATTTCCAGTTTTTCTTTACCTTCAACTTATTGCTTTCTACCTTCCGGATATTGCCCTTCATTTTTTGGCCGTTTGGCCATGATCCTTTTATAATAGGCCATTTACCTCACACATTCCACAGGATTGAATGCATTCGGTGTCACCTACCGGGTAACTTGCGGAAAAACCACTTTTCCTGGGATAGATGAAGTCATCCGCTACAAACTATATGATCAGCTGCTTTAACAGCTGTTTAACAATACCACGTTAACTTTCAGATTCCCGGAAATTTTACTCTGATTTAACAGAATATTTAGTCAGATATAAATGTATTTGATCCTAAAACTGAGATTTTCACCGATTGAATACGCTTCAGCTGGCCACTGCTGCCTGCTGGTCTGAGAATGTATTGGTTTGTCCTCGTGAGATAAATTCTATGTCTGACCTTATATGCATAGATGATCGGTATTCAGATTAAATCAGATGTAAAGTAAATTTCCCAGGAAAATGTGATCTGCATCGCAATCGTATGGTCAAATTTTTGTATTATTATAGTAAAATTTTCAATCGCTCATTAAGATCACCGGTCCGAATCTCTGTATCGGACAAGCGACGGGGAAAAACGGTGCATGGATCCTTCTGTGCGGATCTAAGTATGTACTTGGTAAATCGCCCAACCTGAATAATAGTATATACTATGGAGCTATCATATTCATCGATTCTATTGGTGGTAAGTGGGATACTGATGTCAGCCGTATTTGCATTTTTAGGGGCCAAGCTGGGATCCAAGGCTGCATTACGAAACGGGAACTCGAGCAATCATCAACTGAATGCCCTGGACAAAAGACTTAAAATCCACCAAATAGCTTTTTCGCTTTCATTACAAATACCATCTGCCGCAGAAGATCCAGAAAAACACGCCGGAATTCTGCATGCATGCAACCAATTCTGGAGAGATAACTGCTTGTTTATGGGACCGACGGCACGGGAATCATTCCGCATTGCTTATCAGACTGCCTGGATTTTTCCGACGTATAAAAGGCAGTACGAGGAAGGAAAAATAGATGAGGCCGAGTTCAGGGCAAGATGGAATAAAATAACTAGATGTACCCAGGAAATTGTCAATGCAATTGGCATGAACTGGCCGGCGGCTTTAGAACCACTGGCCAGCGAAAGCAATTACCGGCGCAGGGCTTCTGATTGGGAAGACAAGGATCATAACCGCAGGCGGAATGGAGAACGGAAGAAAATAATTTTCTTAAGCCGGCAGAATTGATTGTTTCCTGACTTTCATTCTTTACCATTTCAGTCTTCAATTTATCTAGCTTCCAAACTAAAGTATACAGCTGCATTACCGGTTGTCCGATGTTAATTCATTCCTTAAATTATATGCTCAGGGACTTTTGAAAAATAAGCCTTGTTACTGTCATTGCGACCCCTGCTAATCCGGGCAAAGATTCAGCTGCAGAATGCAGCTATCTTATGCAAGCATTGAAGTTATGAGATTCCTTCTCCCGATTTAGTGAGGATCGGAATGACAATCCAGGCAGGTTTTCAGAAATCTATACTTTATAAAAATAATTTAAATGTGTGGCAGAATGCTATGAAGAAAAAAATCTGGATTATAGGATCGATCATTCTGTTGTCTGGAATTGTCGCTATTGCCTTGTATTTTTTGCTGCGGGAAGAAGAAGTCGCACCGCCCAAAATGAATCCGGGAGCGATGTTCAAATCACATCTGGTCATGTATACAAAATCCGCAGCAAATATCTATGCCGGAATGCATGAAAATACTGAAGTGGTGAAAAAGCTTCTTCCCGATGAACGACTTTATGTCGATCAACCTTATAAAGGATGGTTCCCTGTTTACCCGGTGTTAATCGACAGTATCAAAAACCTGGAAAAAAACATGATTGGATATATCAGGGGAGAATATCTGATCAGCACCTCTACCACCATGCGCCGGGGATTTGTCAGGATTCTCCAGGATAAATTCAAATTGGAAAATAAAAATATTACCATAAATTTGAGAGACATGGACACAGTAATTGATTTCAATCATCCCTTACTTGATGATTTGTGGGTGACCGAATTCACCCAAAGCGAAACATTTCAAGATATCCGGAACCTCGGTTTTGAGGAATTGGTAATATCAAATGGCACGAATTACACCCGAAGATGGAAATTTGATTGACTGGGCGAGATTTAAAGTTCAAACTTAACAATCACACAGGCCAAAAGGTGATAATGAAGGTGTTAGCAGCACCAACAGGGAGGATTACGAACAACTCAGTTCGATTGATATGTTTTTATCCACATCTCTGTAAACAGTGCACCCCAGAGAAAATTTAATATCGCATGGCGTAAATTTTTTCCCTGCAATGCATAATCCAATAAATCATCGATAATTTTAGGTGAAACGAGTCTTGTTACATTGCTGTCAGCAGACAGCAGAATATCCCGGATCAGATGATTAAATGATTCCGATGTCAGCCAGCGCTTGAAGGGTGGTACAAAACCGCTTTTCTTACGATATATAAAATCTTCAGGCATAAACTCCTCGAGTAAATGCTTTAGGGGCCATTTGACAACACCGTTATTGATTTTTAATGTCCATGGTATTCGGCCCTGTTCAAGGAGTATATCCTTCCAGATATATGGATAAATAACCCGGATGCCGAGACTTTCACCGACCGAATGTGCCTTAGCCGCCCAGCGCCGGCTGTTGACATGCATGAGTTGCCTGATGGTGATATTTGCCTCATAACTCAGATGCTTGAAATCTTTTGCGAATACAGAGAATATATCTTCCATTACCTGACTTACCTGCTGATCCAATGACTTGTACCTGTTCAGACCCAGAAAGTTGACCGGTGTTAAAGTTAAAAAGTAATTTTTTGGTATGATTTCGTGCACATCCGATAACGCCAGGATGCCGGCTAAAAATTTGTGTTGAGATTCGATTTTCCAACTACTGGATTCTTTAAACGCAGATGCTACTAAAATCTTCAATATGCCAGGAAATCGGCTTTTCAGCATAAATTTGTTCTGAGTCGCAAGATCTGGGAAGCCGAAGCAATCATCCCCGCCATTTCCTTCGATCAGCATGTGCGTATCTTTGATATGATTTTTCATAAACTTTAGGATAAATACAATCGGCAGAACGGAAAAATCAGAATATGGATGTCCGGTTAATTTGACCGTATCATTAAGAATGTTAAGGGCGTCCTTTTCCGCCATCCGGCCAACGTGAAAATGACACCTGAGCTTATCCGCAAGAGCTTGTGCAAAAGGGAATTCCAGATCATCATCACCAAAGGTGCAATTGATCCCGTGAAATGGTTCGTCACTCACTTGATTCAGATACGATGCATATAAGCTGGAATCGATGCCTCCGCTGATTAAAATCGCCGGCTTGTATTTCCCAATAAATTGTGCCGATTTAACCAGTTTTTCTCTTACAGGTTGAAGAATAGGGTCGATATTATCCGCAACCGGCTGGTGGTCGCAGGGAAATTCGAATTGAAAGTACGGAATAGTCTGTTTTTGCCCGTTTGCAATCGCATAGGACAGGTAATGAGCTGCCGGAACAGCCGAAATGTTGTGACTGATGGTCATCGGTTCCGGAACAGCGCCGTATTTCAGGATTGCATAAAGAGCGGTATCATTGACCTGGAGGGGTAAAATCTTCAATAAAAATCGGATATCGGATGCAAACAGAATTCCCGAATCGATATATGAATAATACATCCTGCCATTTCCTGCACGGTTGGATAACAGATAAAGTTTCAATTCTGTGCCGGTGTGTTCCAAGACGATCAGCCGGAAATCACTGACAATTTCATTGTATACTTCAGTATTTCTGTTGATCAGTGATTCTGCCAGGTCCTTATCGATATCAGTCTGCACATAATTTCCGTGAGCATTACGGCGTACCAGAAGATCCTGGGTCAGAACTGTAATCCGGTCAGATACATGAAACGATGTCGGAAAATCCTGATACGGATCATCATAAAAGAGGAAACCTCGCTCACCACAGGAAATAGTTTTGAAGGATTCATCTAAAACTGCGGTCAATTTTTTCGCCAAATCCATGTTTTCCTGTCGAAATATAAAGCCACCGATCATATTGCACCCTCTTGTGTGTATATTGAATATCTTATGATAGAGAAAGACTGAAATGAATTATATTCATTGAGACTATTTTTAAACCGCATCCAAAGCTGGTGTAAAACTTTTCCGCCATTGCCAGCAAACTAGAGCGCCTGCGATTGATCCAATTACTGCTCCGAGAATATCAGTGATATCTGCGTATCTGCTGACAATCCACATTTGTGCGAATTCAAGTGTGAAGGAAATCAATACAGCTATCAGGCCGATACGGATCCACTTAAACATCCGATCTGTATTATAATATATCAACTCCAATATAAATCCCATTGGCATATAAATTAGCATCGATTCTGTAAAATTAGCCAGTGCGATGAAGGTTGTGCGTTCGTAGTACGCCATGAATGGGACCAGATTAAATCCCCCACGCTTACTCATGAATGCAAACGGGCTGAGCATTTGTATCCCGGCAGAAACCCATGTGGCACTGATTATTATAAGAATCCAGATCTTGTTCGGAATAGTTTTTATATTGAACTGCGCAAATTGTGCACCGGTATAGCTCGCAAAAATTATGATTATTGCATCCTGAATGTTGGGCATGCGGGATTGTACGATAATTTGGCATCCTTCGAAAAATAAACCCCAGATCGAGCCTGCGATCATCCCTTTTAAAACAGGAGACTGCATATTTTGTCTTTTTAGCCAATAGCTCCAGACGTAGCCCAGAAGAAATAACCGGATAAATGCAACCGCCTCATCCTTTAGGATTTTGTGAAATTCTATGGGATTGCTGATCAGTGACTTGACCTTTGACCATACGCTCCCAACATCAAGGGTGAAATCGAAGGGTTGGAGGGCGGAAATGGCAACAAAAATACTGGCTATCAGAACCAGAAAAAAGAATTTGTCTCGGCGGAATTGTTGAAACTGGGGTAGGCTGATAAACTTTGAATATGTTTCTTTGAATATGAAAGCCAATGATGCTCCCATAAAAGCGCCGAATGCATTGGTTAACAAATCGGTTATCGACGTGGTTCTGTCTATAGTAAACAGTTGAAGGATTTCGACGATTCCGCTTAGTAAAGCGCCAAACACGGTTATTTTTATAATTTGAATGATTTTGTATTCGGTTTTGAATGCAAAGATGCCTACAAATCCAAAGGGAATAAAGAATAGAATATTCTGAACCATGTCGGGAATGGAAGCCCTGCTGCCATCTGCGTCGATGAACGGTATCCAGCTTATTCTGGAAATGTTTGTGTTAATCAATCCGGCATCGGTCGAAAGATTGAATGGTATCAAAGTTCCATACAATATGAATACTGAAAAGATGAGCCACATGATTGCAAATATGGTGCGATTTATTTTTTGATCGGATGGGGACATTTTGTACAGTTATCCTTTCTGCTGTTATTATAATAACATGAATATAAATATAATAAAATACAATAGTGTGAACAGGAGCACTGATCGGTGAATTGAAATGCTGAACCTTTCACAGCCGGAAATAATGCCGGTGCCAGGTTCCGGTCGCCGGGACCTCGTTCAACCGACAAAAAAATGCACAAAGGAGTACAGGCACGAAGTTATATCTTATAACAGGACAGGAGATCAGGATGCATTAATTCACTGCTCACTACTCAACATTATATCTAATCCCTAATCTCTCATCTCTAATCTCTTTGCGGAGGGGCAGGGATTCGAACCCTGGGTACGCAAAGCGCACAACGGTTTTCGAGACCGCCCCGTTCAACCGCTCCGGCACCCCTCCAGAAAAAATTCGAAATTCGAATTTCGAAATACGAAAAAATACAAATTATTAAATTCCAAAAATCAAAAGTGGTATAGAATTATATTCGAATTTCGTGCTTCGGATTTCGGATTTCCGCACAGCGGAGAGGGTGGGATTCGAACCCACGGTACCCAGAGGGTACACACGATTTCCAGTCGTGCCGATTCAACCACTCTCGCACCTCTCCATTTTTACCTCACAGATATTGAACCACAGAGTCTCAGTTGAACTGTTGATTGGTGAATCTTTGAACCGCAGCGATTTCAAACAGTTTTCACTTTGTGGCCTTAATTTCTTTTTCTCACTTCTTCAAAGAACGACATCATCAGCTGCTGGCAGTCATGCTTCAAGACACCGGGTGTCACTTCTATCCTATGATTGAGCCGGGGATCATGCAATAAATTGAACAGGCTTGAATGTGCACCCGTTTTAAGATCATGCACACCGTATACAACTCTCTTTAACCTTGCCAGAACCATTGCACCGGCGCACATCGAGCACGGTTCAACTGTGACATAAAGCGTGGCGTCCAGTAACCATTTGTTCTCGAGCGCATTTGCTGCCGCCGTTATTGCGATCATTTCGGCATGGGCTGTCGGATCCTGCAGCAATTCAACCTGATTATGACCACGACCAATTACCCGGTTTTCATGGATAACGACTGCTCCGACGGGAACCTCTCCTTTGCGCAAAGCCAATTTGGCCTCTTTTAGCGCCTCACTCATCCATCTTTCGTGATCGATATCCATCTTAAAATATTTCAAAATAAAGACCTTAAAGTTATCAAATTATAAATTCGTATTCAATAGGTAATCCGATCGTTCATCATCCAGCTTCTTGACTGATTTTCCTTGTTATCCGTTGTGTAAATCGTATATTTATCACGCATCCAATTCCAAAAGCCTGTTGATTCGGACGTAGATATTCTTGTAAATCCTGCACTATCCGGATATTCTATTCGCTCAGGTTTAAAACGATCAGGTCGGCTAAAAGATTTTGATATAAAAATATAGAACGTGTCATCTTATTGCGGGGCACAATATGAAAATTTCACCATATAGTTTTTTCTTTATCTTTATCATTAATTTGTATCCACAGATGTTCGCCCAAAATCCCGAGTGGATAAATTATACCAACGGGGATGAGATAACCGCAATTGCAATCGAGCATGACATTGTATGGGTCGGCACAACCGGCGGGCTCGTCGGAATTGATACATTTAACGGAACTACAGATTTTTTCAACAAATGTTCAGGCTTACCCGACAATGTGGTGTCATCAGTAGCGGTTGATGCGAATAGAACCAAATGGATTGGGACGTTTGCAGGCCTGGTAAGATTTGATGAATCCGGCTGTACAGTCTATGATACCGCCAATTCAGGATTACCATCACAACAGATAAATTTCATCGCCGTCGATTCTGCTGACCATAAGTGGATCGGGACGCCGGCAGGACTTGTAAAATTTGACGGGATAAACTGGATGGCATATGATACCTCAAATTCTGATCTTCATGATAATTATGTGAGTACGATAGCAATAGGTGACAGCGGAATTAAATGGATTGGAACCGCGCTCGGCTTGGCAAAATTTGATGGTATCACCTGGGAGGTTTATACTTCCGACAATTCTGATCTTCCCCATAATGATATTACGTCGATAGCCATCGACGACAGCGGGTGCAAGTGGATCGGGACAGGATCGGGTTTGGCAAAATTCACGGGTTCCAGCTGGCAGGTTTATTATCCCCGCGACTGGGGAATGCCGACTGATTATATCCATGCGGTAGCCATCGATGACAGCAGCTATAAATGGATCGTCACCTATGATGGCCTTATAAAATTTAATAGAGCCACCTGGCAGGTTTATGATCAATCCACTGCAGATTTAAGTTTATATGCCATTAAAACAATCGATATCGATAAACATAATAATAAATGGATTGGTACAGGTTTTTGCGGGCTTATTAAGTTTGATAACCAGAATTGGGAACTAATAAATACATCAAATTCAGGATTGCCTCATAAAATAGTGACAGCAATCGCCATTGACAACGCAGGAAATAAATGGATTGGGACATATGGTGGAATAGCACTATATGACGACCAGGGTTGGATTACTTATGATACCACAAATACAGGATTACCCGGAGAGGTGATACGCGCGATGGCTGAAGATGATGCAGGTAATCTATGGATCGGAATACTTGGAGGGGGGCTGGTGAAATTTGATGCCTTCAACTGGATGGTATACAATTCATCAAATTCGGATTTACCTGATTACACTGTATCTGCGATCAGTATCGATTACGAAGAAAATAAGTGGATCGGTACGCACGGAGGGGGGCTGGTCAAATTTGATGGGACCAATTGGACCGTATATGACATTTCCAATTCAGGCCTACCAAATAATTTTATTACCACCATAACCGTAGATGACATGGGAAACAAATGGATTGCTACTTACGGCGGACTGGCTGTTTATGACGATGTTAATTGGTATGTGTATGATCCGTCAAGCTGGGGCATGGATGATTGTTCTATTACTTGTCTGGTGATCGATCACATCGGCAGAAAGTGGTTCGGAACAACAACCGGTGGTATGGTTGCTTTTGACGGTGCCAGATGGGCTGTATACGATACCTCAAATTCAGATTTACCGAGCAACTCTGTACTTTCTATTGCCATTGATGATCAAGGATTTAAATGGATCGGGACAGCATCAGGGATGATAAAATTAGATGGCAGTAACTGGAAGGTTTACAATACACTGAATTCCTACCTGCCCAACAATTCTGTCAGGTTTATTGAAATTGATCATAACGACAATAAATGGATCGGAACATTCAATGGCCTGGCAGTTTTCAGAGAGGGTGGAATTGTCGCAGTCGAAGAGGAGAAGCAGATGACCATGCGCGGATCAGAGAAATTAGATTTATATCAAAATTATCCCAATCCCTTTAATGCCGTTACGAGCATTGCCTTCACGCTCTCAAAACCAGAATATATCGATCTTAATGTATATAACATACTTGGTCAAAAAATAGCTCTTGTGGTATCAGATAAGTTACAGGCCGGCAAATACACCTATCGCTTCGAGGGCAGGAATCTGGCAAGTGGAATTTACTATTATCAGCTGGGTGCCGGACCATACAGGCTGGTCAGGCAAATGATGTTAATCCGCTGAATTTGTTGAATTAGCTCATGCAGGTACACTGAGAATATTATCTGCTTTCACATATGAATAAAATATTGTTGAACAGTATTAAAACGTTGAAAGTCTTAGAATTATAGATAGTTTTCCGGTTTATGCTTGAACGTGATTATATAAAAAAGCTACAAATTTCCTGGAACGTTTGTTATATTGATCCATAATTATTTCTCATCTGGTCCTTCCTCATAGAATGAATATATTTTTTGAAATATATCGAGACATCAAACTAAACTTTTAGGAGGTGCTAAATTTTGATAAAACGACCTTTAACTAACCATTAATTTTAACATTAGATTTCGAGGAGGGTTAAATGAAATCTGTGAACAGATTAATGACAGCAGCCTTGATCCTTTTTAGCTTAACATTGTCTTGTGAACAAGTACCCGCCCCAGACAAGGGATTTGAATTGACAGAGCAGAATCTGGGAAATATTCAAAATATACCAGTAAGTTATGGAAAGCTGGTTTCAGTGACAGCACCAACACCCGGAGTAGCCCACTTATGGTTTGAGGACGAGAATTTGACGATCAGAATGGTACAGGTTAATTATGGAAAGAATTTTGTTCATAAGGAAGTTAACGTTATTAAAAGAGATTAAAGAAAGAGGGAAGTGAATCATGATCGATAAAATTAATAAACTCTTGCCCAGATTTTTCTTTTCACTAGCAATTTTGGTTTTGCTTTTTGCCGTATGGGGGCGAATTATCGAATTATTTGGATGGAGGTATTCATTCGTATTTTATTCGCCCGGACGATTAATCGAATTTGCAGGTATATTGGTTATTTTTGCTATTGCACTTGTATTGCGACAAATAAGAAACGAATTAAGGATTAAAAATCCAAACTGATACTGCAAATGTCGTCACATATTCACGCGTTCTGTATATAATTCGATCTTGGAATTGTTCATAAGATATATTATTGAATTTGTCCTTGAAATTCTGCTTTTAGGTATAATTCATGCTCTGAATCAAATATCGTGCTTTACTGAACATAATACAGGATAGCAAATCATGGTAAGGTTCGATCTGATATTATATATCACCGTAAACATAGTGCTCTGGTGAGAACATTATAAACGAAGCGTATTACACGACAGCATCAGATATAATTGAATTGATTTGCCAAAGCCCATAAGTCATATAACATCATGACCGTCATGTAATATCCGTTTGTTTTATTGCTTTGCGGGATTTGAAGTAAAAATGTAATCCGCAATACTACTATTTATTCTCAAACATGGAATTTATGATCGAATCGTTTGTAGGAGGTGAGATTCAGCTTGTTATAATGCACGTAATTTGCTTTAAGGACCATCCGGCAAAGTAGTCAGGCTGTAAAAAACAAACGATTGATTTGATCGTTAGGTTATTTCTGCGTGTGAATATGAAAAAAACACTGCTTGTTTTGAGAATAAAGTACTTAACCAATGGCAATAAAGGATTTCAGATATAAAACCTTATCCTAATTCCCTGTATATATTGCCTTTGGTTTAATGACTTTTTAACCATTTATCAACATTTAAATATATTGTGGATATTAGCGACCTTCGAGTATCATTCAATTTTCCAATAGTTAGGACTATAACTTCGTGCAAATCTCTTACCGGTATGACGATATTTTTTGTATCAATACAAAATATGTTTAACTGCTCAAATCAATAGCATAATTTTTTAATCTTATTCCAAATCATTTCAGAATCCATAATACTCTAAATAGCAGATAATTTAAATATTTGATGGATGTAGACAGCTAATTTTTCTTTCAAATTAATTTATCGTCAACAATTATAATTCGCATTGGAAATAAGCGGTGGATACAATATTTTTACAACTTGGGCCAAAAGAAGGGAGGCTAACAAGCCGGAAAAAGAGAAGGCAGAATATAATCTGAGAAAAATTATATCGCTTCTGTTAAAATTGATTTATGTGTATATTCATTTCTATTTTATATCGGTTTTAGAACCTGGCATTAGAATCGTCATGCACCCTGATCTCTGGTCCATGAAATCTACTGAACTTCATATACTGAACATTATTCATGGAAAGCATACCCACAAAACAAGATATTTTAGCTGCTGCTGATCGCATAAAACAGCACATCCACCGCACACCAGTGATGACCAGCCGGTCGATCAACGATCTGCTCGGAACTAGGATCTTTTTCAAATGCGAAAATCTCCAGAAGGCCGGAGCGTTTAAATTCCGTGGGGCAACCAATGCCATTTTATCCCTGCCGGACAAAATGGCCCGGTGGGGTGTCGCTACCCATTCTTCCGGCAACCACGCCGCGGCCCTTTCCCTTGCAGCAAAAATACGCGGCATTCCGGCCTTTATTGTCATGCCCCGGACCGCGCCCCGGATTAAAATCAAAGCGGTGCAAAGCTATGGTGGAAAAATTACCTTTTGCGAACCTAACCAGGCCGCCCGTGAATCCACTCTTGAGCGGATTGTCAGGGAAACGGGAGCAACATTTATCCATCCCTATAACAATTATACCATTATCGCTGCCCAGGCAACTGCCGCCCTCGAACTGCTGGAGGATGTCGCGGACCTGGATATGGTGATAATCCCTGTGGGCGGTGGGGGATTGCTGAGCGGAACGGCATTAACGGCACACTACTTCACCAACAGGGTAAAAGTGATCGCCGCTGAACCGGAAGGTGCCGATGATGCCTACCGGTCTATAAAAGCCGGCGAGATCCAGCCTTCGGTAAATCCCAAAACAATTTGCGACGGCCTGCTTACCTCCCTCGGCAGCCGGACCTTCCCGATCATCCGGAAATACGTTTCCGCTATTCACACTGCTTCAGATCCGGATATCATCCACGCCATGCGCATGATCTGGGAACGGATGAAAATTATCGTGGAACCTTCCTCATCCGTCCCTTTGGCAATAATCATAAACAATAAGTTAAAGGTAGCCGGTAAGAAAATCGGCGTCATCCTCACGGGGGGCAATGTGGATGTGGAGCGGTTGCCTTGGAATGTGGATGAGAAAAACAGCGACAAAGTGACAGAGCAACAAAGCGACAAAGAAACAACACAAAGACCGATTTAAAAAGTCAGATCTTTGATTTTACCTGTGTGCTTAATCAATAGGTTCGTGCGTAATTAAATCTTAATTATCATAATATTCATTAATAATACGACATGAATCATATGGCATGGTTTTTGTCAGAACAGTGATAAATAAATGAATCAATATGTATGTATCAGGACCTGGTAGTTTGGAATAAATCAGTGAAATTTGTATCAAAGATATATCTTGTGACAAGAAATTTCCCAAAATCAGAATTATTCGGACTCACGAATCAATTAAGACGAGCGTCTATATCTATTCCAATAAACATTGCAGAAGGGTATGGCCGAAATTCAAAAAGAGAATTTCTAAGATTTCTTGGCTATTCTATGGGTTCCTTATTTGAAGTACAAACCCAGATCAGAATATCATATGAACTTAAATTTATTACATCCAATCAATTCAAAGTCTTTACGATAAAACGCGTGAAATTGAACGTATGCTAAGTGCCCTTATTGATAAAATAAAAACGGATCTTTCACTATAAAAAAAATCAACTGCATTGATATTGTTTATTCGATGGTAATATGTCAATGTATTGTTTTTTAATTATGCTCTTTGTCGCTTTGTTGCTCTGTCGCTCTGTTACTTTTTCTTTTATCACTTTGTTACTTTGTCACTCTTTACGCCACACTGCAAACATCACTTCTGCTACGTCGGTATTATCGATATACTTTCCCCGAACAGGGTCGGTCTGGTTGGCGAAGGGGTGGAAACGATCGCCTCCGGCACCTTTGGCATAAAAGGGAATCAGCTGATTCGTATGGCTCTCTGAATGCCATTCCATTTCGGGTTGAACACCTTTGCCATTATTGGCCAGTGATGTCCAGACAGCTTCAATTCCGCCTTCATCAAGTTTGCTGTCATCTCCTGAGGCGGGACCGGTAAGATATCCCGTTTCATGATCCCCGGTAATAATAACCAGAGATTCTTCCCATGAACTCTCTGTTTCGACCCAGGCAATGACGGCTTCAATGGCTTTGTCGAATTCGATCTTTTCCTCGATCAACCGCCCGGACTGATTATCGTGAGCAGCCCAGTCCACCGCACCCCCTTCAATCATCAGAAAAAAACCGTCCGGATCATTATCGAGCACATTTAATGCCGCTTTGGTCATCTCCTCGAGGGTGGGTACCGCTTCGTTGAACGGAACCGCAAAAGGCAGCGCATTTTTATCGCCATTTGTCCGATTTTGTTGCAGGGTGGAAGCCGATTTTGCAAGTCCGAAAACCCTTTTCGGAGTATCTCCGGTCATCAATTTCTGGAAATCTGCCCGGTCCTCATAAAAAGTCCATGGATCATCAACCCCGTCTCCATCGGCGTCTTTACCAATTTTGCCGTGCGTGATGGCCTGCCAATTCTCAAAACCGCCCCAGCGTTCATAATCCGGTGCATCTTTACGTTCACTGGTATGACCGTATTCCGGATGTCCGCAACCCATAATCACTTCCATTTTTCCTTGAATCATTTCTCTCGCCAGGGCAGCGTAGTTCCTGCGCGAAGAATCGTGAGCGGCAAAAGCTGCCGGCGTGGCATGGTAAAACTGTACACTGGTGATTACCCCACTTGCCTTTCCCAGGCGCTCCGCCCGTTCGGCGATATTCTCCATAACGGTATAGGTTGTATCCATACCAATGATGCCGTTGTAAGTCTTAATGCCGCATGCCATAGCAGTTGTAGCTGCTGCGGAATCAGTCGGTTTTTTACGGGCGTACTCAAAGGAAGCCCACATTTCTTTTGGATTATAGCCGGTGCTACTGGCTGAATAAGTACTCATTGCATAAGTCACGGGGAATTTTTCATATACGGCATCTCCCGTATCCCCAAAACGGTAAAGATTCGCCGCATCAACATGATTAAATCCACACCCGTCGGCGATCAGCAGGATTATATTTTTTGTGACAGGTTTGGATGGATTCGCATCACAGGCAATAAATAAAACAACCGACATAACACATAACGTATAGAATAATTTAATACTACGCACTTTTTGCCTCATAAAGAATAAATATTAAATGTCCTGTCTTGACTACGTGTTTACACAAATGATAAAATAAAAGTGTATAAAAACAGTCATCTTGTAAAGATCTTCCTGCTTGCCGTTGCAGGATTTAAAACCAGGAAGATCCCTACGGTCCGAAGGACTCCTTTGGAGGATGACAACTTACGGACCTGACGATTATTCTCAAGGTGTAAACACCTGTTCAAGAAAATACATATAAAATATAAACCTTATCATAAATTATTTCAAAAAACTTTTTACACATTATAGCAGACTCTGGTGATATCAAAGTCGCTAAAAAACCTTTCTGGATAACTGGATTGGCAGGATAAATTGTATCATGCATGTTTCACGAAGGAATGCGATGAATCAAAAAGTAGCGCGAAGAGGAATCTTTAAAATGAAAAGGATCAGGGTAAATCTCAAGAATCCGGATTACGCTTTTTTTAAGCCGCATATACTCCTCCCGGTGCTCGGCGACCACCTGCGCCTCGTCGTTTGAGTTGACTGCATTCCGTTTACCCTGTTATACTGTCAAAAAAAAGGGCTTGCCCTGGGCAAGCCCTATCCATGTGTTATGGGTACTTTGTTTCTGGATCGCTTATTTTATCAGAATCATTTTCCGGCTATGAACGAAAGTACCTGCCTCGAGTCGATAGAAGTACACACCGGTTGACATCTTAAAATCGGCGGCTACAAATGATACGGTGTATGTACCGGCATTGCGGAAACCATTCACCAGCATGGCGACTTCCTCACCGAGTATATTATAAATTGTCAGACGGATATGTGTGGCTTCAGGCAGGTTGAATCTTATGGTAGTAGATGGATTGAACGGATTTGGATAATTCTGATACAGTGTAAATCGGTCCGGATAATTGGTCGGTTCCTCATAGTTATCCTGCGAAGTCGGGGCATTCGGATTCTTTTTGAGAACGAGTGTACTAAAATGTGCCACTTGCCCGAAGATCCGGTTTGCCGATGTATCCACTACGACGTTTTCAATTCCGATTGTATCAAAAGTTACACTGTCCATTGCGAAAAACAGGCTCAATTCCTCGGCTGTAATGCCGTAACGCTTCAAATGGCCGCGCTTGAAGGGCAGGGCAACACTCAAGGGACGCTCGAAATAGTAAGGTTCAACCAGGGTGTCGTTTACCAGAACATCAAACTGGATGCCATTGATTATTTCATGCGGAAAATGAACAGAATCGTTTTTAAACTTGGCGAAAGACGGTAACTTGATGTGCAGAGTGATATCCTCCTTCAGGCTGCCGACCGGAAAGTATAGGTAGCCACCGTCCAAAATATTGAACGGTGCAGGTATGCCACCCATGACAAAAACTTCACCTTCCTTCAGATCCTTATCCGGCAGAATCCGGCCATCCGGTTTAACCCGCGCAATCCTGATGGTATTGATCCCCGTAGTATCGGCTGCCGTATCAATAACGGTGACTTTTGCCGTTCCAGTCAAATCCATCAGGCGGCCCTTGATTACCGACATACCAGGAAGAAGTGCCACCAGGGTTCCATCGCCAAAAAACGGCCCGACTGATTTGCCGTTGATTTCCCAGTGCACGGTTGTATCTGTTACAACGCCGCTGGTATCAATATACATGGCCTTGAACTGCAGGGTATCACCGACCATAATGGTGGTATCGGCGGGCCAGACTACGAGTCGTCCCATTGCAGTGTCCCCACTGTCTTTGTGCATATGAACATGTACTTTTACCGAATCCACCAGGGTATCCAATGTGGCATAAATGTAGCCGTTACCCGGCTTTCCGCCGACAAAATAATTCGTGCTGTTGAAATACCCCAATGAATCGGGTATAACCGACCAGCTAAAAGTCGTATCAATCGGTATATCGTTCGTGTCCTTATATACCGCCTGCATCATGACCGAATCCCCGACAGCCAGATCGATGTCATCATTCAGAATCTCAACCTCAGGCTCTGAGGCAAGAATGCCGGTGCTGAAAACAAAAAATGTGATTAAAGCACTTAGTAAATAACGGCGCATAAGATATCCTCCCTAATGATTGAATTTATTTGTGAAAAATTAAATCGCTCCGCATCAGATCCCATATAGAACGATCCCATTTTAATATGATATTAACAGATGAGAAGGCGTGTACTCCCCATTGAAAAAATAAAATATACAAATAACATGCCAGTAATCTAATTGGAGATAATACAGTTCATATTCTGGCTTCAGTCGATAATGCGGTGGTGGCCAAAGTAATTTAGTGGGCATAGAATTCATATAGTGTGCAAAAGTTGCGCGGTGTCTGGCTATCCCTGCAAAACGTAATGCTCAACATTCTGCCTGCATAACCGACGCTTATCCCCTTTTAAAATGCAGATAAAAGGTATGAAAAAATAAGATCATTGAACCGCTGCGATTCACCAGAACGACCAGTGCCAGGAGAACGGCATCGCGTGGCAAACCGCTGAAAGTTCTCGGTTAAGTTCGTCTGATATCAAAAATTATGTGCAGGGTTCACATCAATAATTAATCAAGAATTTTTACATGCGAAAGGCAGTATATGAATAGTGCGGCTTGCTTTTAATTTTGAATCTTATGCATACAAACCTATTATCCTTAGGTAGTTTTGGAAAATCGAATGTGAAAAGGGTGTTTCCGTGATCTGCTCAAGAATCTTTTCAGGTCGGAAATTTTCTTTTCTTAGCTCACTTGAGATGGCATCAATGTAACTGCGCATGATTGCCGGGGATAATCCAGGGTGGAATTGAAGGCCCCATATGGAAGGTTTTAAAAAATGCCTGGATCGAGGTATGTGGATTGGTTGCACATATAAACGCATCATAAGGTAGGAATTTTACTTCCTGATGATGGGATTGTTGTACTGTTGTAACATCGGGTATATGGGGCATCAGCGGATTATTCTTTACATTCGGTGTCAGAATAACCCGATGGGTACTTGTTTCATGATCCGCATCAATATAAGCCACTTTGCCCCAAAGGCCTCAGCAAGAAATTAGTGTCCGAAGCAGATGCCGATTATAGGAATGGAAGATTTGCGCGTGATCTAATCCAATCAGTCAGTTTTAAATACCAGTCATGATGATCCGTGAGCATACAATGGGAACCAGTGATTACAACCGATGAAATGTCTGCGGGATGTGGAAAACTTCCTGCCGTCCGGACATCAAGTACCTTAAATCCCAGGTGGGGTGAATTGAAACCGGTTGCAATCCAGTGTTCAAAATCACCGTATTTTGCAGAAATTTGCGGGTACGTTGAACCGGTTTTGATAATGACTACAGGCAGCATACTCGTCTCAATATAAAAAAAATTACTGATTTGAGGATATTACTGCAATCCGCTGTTTGATAATCATACCTGTTACAGCCGGAAACCCATATATACCAATAAACCGGATTATGAGACGGTTACTTCATACGCACAGAGGTCTAAAATACTGGTTAGCGCGGCATGAGGAGTAGTATAAAAACTTAACGGCGTCCCGATGATGCAGGTTAAACAAAAGTAAACCAGGTATCCTGAATGGGAAGTATTTTTTATCCTGTGTTAAAGAAAATCTTTGGTAATTGCTTCAATCCCCTCTGCAGCACCCAGGGGGATGGCAATATGGCCGTTTGGGACATGGGTATCACGCGGATTAATCCGGATCAAGATCCCGCCAGTACGGGCAGCAATATTTTCAGACATATATCGTACAGTTGCCACGGCCTCTCCCGCTCCACATTCAACGATGACCAGTTTCTTACGGTTGCTGGTACTCCTGTGAAGCCATTCATAGAAATTATCCCGTTGACCGTCGGTCCTGGAGGATAGCCAGGTCCAGTCACCAAACATCAGTATGTTAGGTCGGGCGATACTTTTACAATCAGGGCATTTTGGCAGGGGGTCTATGGCTTTAAAGTTGATTTCATCTATCCTAACCTCGAGGCTATCACCCGACCAAATAATTTCACCGCAGGGGCGTGTACACTGCAAATGATGGATAGAACCGTGACACTCCTCGATGTAACGTTGATCAAATCCCGCTTTCTGAAATTGCCCATCCACATTTGAAGTAAACACGAAGCAGCCGTTTGGCTTCCGGGCACCGACAGTCAGTAATTTTCTAAAACCAGTATGTGGTACCGTGTTCCGATAAAGATGTAACCGGTGTCCATAAAAGGCCCATGCAAAATGCGGATCACGCTGAAACCATTCCGGATTGGCCATTTCTACGAAGGATATTCCTAATTTGGCGATCGGCGGGTATGCGCGCCAAAAACCCTGATCGCCTCTGAAATCAGGTAGGCCGGAATCCACCCCCATTCCAGCTCCTGCTGTGATCAAGAGAGCGTCCCCATGGCGTAGGACATCTGCGGCGTGCTGGATCGATTGATCAATTTCAAGCATTTAAAGATCTTTTCCACTGGTGCGGGGCAGTCCGAGTTGAATTACGGTGCCATTCATCTGATTGAAGGGTCTTTCGATAATGAAATGAGCTGCAGGATCTTTACGGGCTATTTTAATTTTAAAACATTGACCCTGTGTCACAAAATCAAACCAGGGAGGTTCCACTTCAGAATCAAAAGATCTGTGTGTATCATCGTAATAAGCTTCCCAGGCAAAACCATATTCTTTTTGCCGATATTTATAGGCATAGAGGAGATAGGTAGAATCATGCCGACTGATAAACCCAAGGAAGCAAGCTTGGGCCGGCGTGTCGGCCTGAGCCGCATTGTCACTTAAATTTCTGAAGGGATTATTGGCATCTTCATGACTGGTGGATGCGAGCAGATGGTCCAGGTCGGTGCTTTGAAATCCGAAAAAACTGAAATTGATCAAACGATCAAGGTTTTGATGTTCATTCGACCACATACCTGTCAACCTCTATTCGGGTTACACGAAAGTATAACGCGAAAAGTAAGAATGCAAGCAGAAAATACCGTTTACATGAATCCATTGTCAGAGTAGATAAGCTCAAGTCGGAGTTTATCTCGGTGTTAACCTTTTCCGAATTGGAGTGGTTAAAAAATGTGTTTGAAAGCGAACCAATACGCATCAACCATGAACATGGGCGGATTCAAGCCGAAAGCCTGGCTAATCAATTTTGTCTATAATTTGAATCATTCGGAAATCATAGGTATTTTCCAATCATGTCAGTGAAAGGAATTTCTATGCAGTATACAAAATTGGGGTCACGAGGGCCGCAGGTCTCAACGATCGGTTTCGGTGCCTGGGCCATCGGTGGGATGAACTGGGGGCCGACAGATGATAAAGTTTCAATACGCGCCCTAAATGAGGCGCTGGACCAGGGTGTTACATTGATTGATACTGCAGATGTATATGGATTCGGTCATTCGGAAGAGCTCATTGCCCAGGTATTAAGTGCCCGCGGCAAGGGAAATGTCATTATTGCCACTAAGGCTGGGAATGACTTCTATTTTGCGTCGAAAGAAGACGATGCGGGTTACGGTGCGATACGACAAAACTATGATCCCGCATATATTGAGTTTGCAGTTGAAAAAAGCCTAAAACGACTCAAAGTTGATGCTATAGATATCCTGCAGTTGCATAGTCCGGATCTGGCAATACTGGAATCTGACGAGCCATGGAATATGCTGCGCAAGCTAAAAGCAGACGGTAAAATTTTACATGCCGGTTTCAGTATTCAGTCTTTTAAGGAAGAAGAGCAGGCACATCTTCTGGATAGGCATCATGACATTATCGATTGCATTCAGGTTCGGTATAATTTATTGGAACGGGAAGCAGAAAAGACACTGTTTCCCAAAGCCCTCCAGTATGGTATCGGTGTGATTATCCGTATTCCGCTTTTGTTCGGATTCTTAACAGGAAAGTTCGATCTGAACAGCAAATTTGGTGAAGATGATCATCGCCGTATGAATCTTTCCCCTGAAAAACTGGCCGATTATCTTAAAAAATTAGCCAAACTCGATCTATTGTTTAAGCGATATCCTGATCAATCGAAGGCGCAGGTCAGCCTGCGCTTTGCCATATCACATCCTGCCTGTCATGTGGCTATTCCGGGTGCCAAGACCGACCGGCAGGTGCAAGACAACTGCGCCGCCTCGGCATTCGGACCATTGCCTTGGTCGGATATCGATGATTTATGATCAAATTTTCAATCTGAATAAATCCCCGAAAATACCTTTTTTGAATTGACTTCCTCCAAAGTTAAATAGATTTTTTTTTAATGGTGAACCATCTTCTTCCTCAAGTGTACTATAGATTGTCAAAGAAAACGTATTGAATTATCGTATATGAGTTCCATTTTTTGTACCACCGCTGAGACTCGTCATAATAGTATATCCGTTTATTACTATCCCGTCACCGCGGGAGAAACAATATCAGGTATCCATAGTGTACATACCTGCTTTTCAAAACCGTGTATACCGGATCATGACGATTATATAGATAAATATATTACTTTATCGGGGAGGTAATTAGCCATGAACAATCTGAAAAAGGTATCGCTGATTATTACGGTGCTGATTCTGGCCTGCACTATCAGCCAGGGCAAGCAACCGCAGCCGGAAAAAGTATACCGGATCGTCTATGAGGTAAAATCAAACGACTGGTACAAGGAGCAAGCGGAATTATGGAAAAAAGAAATCGAAAAGAATCCGCAGAATACTGAAGCATGGTACAATTATTATAATGCCAAACGGTATGCACATTTTGAAGATATTGATAGTAAGGACAAAAAAGCCGAGCTGGATAAAATTATCGAAGAAATGGGGAGAGCAATCCCGGAAACCTATGAATATTATCTGCTGAAATATTGGAACTCTTATAACTTCGAAGATATGTCGGCTGTCGAAAAAGCGTATGCTCTTGATTCCATGCGTGCCGACACATACTATCCGTTTATCAGTCAGGCAGAGATTACGGCCGATTTAGCGAAATTCAATAAATTTTGCACGAAACTGTACGACACCCAGGATATTTCACGCTGGTTGCTTGAATACAATTATAATGTCTTAATGTCCCTGGAACCCGGGGCTATCTTATTTACCAATGGTGATAACGATACCTATCCAGTCTGGTTGCTGCAGAATGTTAAACAGGTGCGCCCGGATATTATGGTGATTAATATTTCCATGGCTTCCATTAAAGATTATATTACGCATAGACTAGCGGATAGGAATATCGATATCGATTACCAATCACTGTTCGAGAAGGATGCCGATAAGGAATCCAATGTAAAAAAGCGCTTCATTCAGAATCTTTATCACTTTCTTTCTGAAAGCTATCCTGAGTTATCACTCTATTTTGCCTTGACAGTCTACAATGCTTTTATCGATGATATACGTGATCAGCTTTATGTTGTAGGACTGGCATTTAAATTTTCAAAGACGCGCATTGATAATATCGCATTGATTAAAAAAAATATTGAGAACAGATTCAGACTTGATTATTTGACATTCGACTGGTATCACGAAAAAGATCTGGGAAAGTCGATCAAAGACCGGTTACATATGAATTATATTGTACCTATGGTTATACTGGCTGAACATTATCAGGCAGGCGGGCAGTTGGATGAAGCCCGTCATTGGAAGGAAATGGCTATGCAGCTGGCACAACAGGCAAAAAATGAGGAAACTATAGCAGAAATCCAAACAAAATTATCTGACCTCTAAAAATTACGCAAACGGATCAAATAAGTAGTCACTTCACTTAAGCGATGAATATGGTGCATAGCAGTGAATAGAATTGCGTACAGGGAAATGACTGATGAACAGCTGATGGGTGCAATTCGGGAACATGACCGGGCCGCATTCGGTCAGTTGTATGACCGCTATTCTGGCCGGCTCTTACTGCTGTTGCGCCGGATGATGAACAATGACAATGAAAAGGCGCAGGATTTATTGCACGACGTTTTTATACGGGTTTTGCGATCCGCCGGCCGTTTCGAACATGGTAAAAGTTTTAAAACCTGGATTTATACTATTGCTGTTAATCTGTGTAAAAATGAGTACAGACGTCTGTCTGTCAGGCAGAATATCGGTCATGGCGTAAATCTTGAGACAATACCTCAAAAAGACAAGAGTGCCGAACAAAAGCTGGATCTGGCCATGTTCCGTCATGCATTAAACATTGAATTAGATAAACTGCCCGCATATTTGCGCAGTACTTTTTTGCTTCGGTTTCAATCCGGGATGACGATACGTGAAATTGCAGAAATTATGAATTGTTCTCAGGGTACAGTAAAATCCCGGCTGTTTTATTTAATGCAAAATCTGGCAGAAATATTAAAATCCTATAATCCTTATAATATAGAGGCGACCTGATATGAAAATGAAAATACAATCATGTACGGATATACAGCGTACAATCGTTTTGGGAAAAATTGATTACCTTAATCAGGCTGATCTGAAGCAGCTTCGTGCACATTTGGAGCATTGTCCGAAATGTGCAGGATATTCAGAAACACTGGAATTGGTTGAATCAATTCTGCAGCAGGAATGGGAACCGGAAAAGAACGAGTTGAGGTCGGTCAGAAAGCAGCTATATTCAGCCTTTGAGAAAAATCTTCAATCGGGTCGGAACCATCGGTTCTTTTATTGGGTTCTGGAAAGATTGACATGGCGGGTGCCCGTTTATCAGGTGGCTGTTGGCATGATCCTGATGTTTATTGTGACATTCACAGCAGTAAAGCATTCCGATTCTCAAGAAGGGATTTCATTAGAAAGAAAAATTATCGCCGGTATGGCGAATCTTGATACAATACAGTTAGAACAGTTGGATAATATCGGTCGCAGTTCACTGGAGGATTCAACGCTGATAAGCATTACCGTCACTTCAATGTGAGGATCAGTAATCGGGATTTTGGAGTGGCTGAATTTCTTTTTCATGAAGAATCGTCGCTTGCCAGGCTGAAAAGTTTAAATATTCGTTCACTTATTCCGATAGCGGCCCATCACAGACAGCGCATATGATTCGCTGCACGATTACTGGAATGCTGTTCCTGATATCCCTGACAACAGATCTTAGTCTTCAGAAAATTCTGGCCCTGACGATTACGCACTGATTGTCATTTATAATGCGTATGAATTCGGATCAGATGTATCTGGTCCGAAGGAAACATCGCACTGATGAAATATACCGGGGAATTATTGAAATAGGAGTACCATTATCATAATTCCGGAGCATCGGTACATTTGTCTTTCATGCGATATCAGATGGGTCATCTGACAGTAAAGGAGATTACTCGATATCTCTTATTTTCTCCATAAACTGAGCACGCAGATACATCTCCGGATCGAATTCCGGAGCGAAACCCACTTTGCCCCTGAAGTCTCCGATTGAATTGATTTTATATCTGATCATCCACGATTCGATCCGATCAAGTAATTCCGGTATTTTTTTTAGCCCATGTTTATACAGTACGGACGCAAGCTGGACGGTGCCGGCACCGGCAAGGATGAGTTTTATTATCCCCTCTGCAGTATGAATGCCGGTTGATGCCGATATATCGCAGTTAATTTTATCAGCGGTTATTGCAACCCATCTCAGTATCGTATGAATCTCTTCCTGAGTTGAAAATGAGAAGGTTGTTTTTAGTCTGAGGTTGTCAATATCGATATCGGGTTCCGTAAAACGATTAAACAGCACCACGCCATCCAATCCGCGTTTATCCAGTTGTTTCAGAACATAGGGCAGGGAAGTGAAATTTCTGCCAATTTTCATTGCTACAGGAATATTGACCTCCGATTTTACCATTTCCAGCACCTCATAATAAATCTGTTCAATCTCGCCACCAGATTTATCCGGGTCTGTTGGAACACTGAAAATATTTAGTTCAAGCGCATCTGCCCCAGCCGCTTCTACCTTACGGGCAAACTGAGGCCACCATTTTGTCGATGTACAATTAATGCTGCCGATGACCGGTATTTGTACTTTGGCTTTAGCTTTTTCAATCAGGTCGCAATATTCATTCGGTCCATACTGCAATTGCAATTCAGCGGTAAAATAATCCATTGCCTCCGGGTGAAATCCGGCAGACCGGTCTAATCCCCAATCCTGTTTAGCCAGTACTTCTTCGAAAAGACTTTTTATTACCACGGCGCCTGCCCCGTTTTCTTCACAAATCTGAATTTTTTCAACCGAATTGGTTAATCCGCTGCTGGCGACAATGATGGGATTTCTTAAATTCATTTTTAAATAGGTCGTTTGGAGGCTGGGCATAAAATTCTCCTGTAACATGTATTTCGATTGCGGTTTGATAAAAAAAAATTTGAGGTTTTTATTACATAAATGCAAGTGGGTTCAGCAGTGGAGCTTTTGCTTGAACAATCGCGCCAAAAAAAAATGGCGGATCTGGGAATAAAAATAGATGACTAGTCATTAAATAACATATCAATTATAATTTAACCAGAAAATGGAGGATTCAATGCAACGAATTTTATTTTTAATCTCAATTGCTGTCTTAATGACATCCGTATTATTTGCACAGGAGAAGAACTGGAGTTTGGATAAAGCCCATTCAAACATCGGCTTCTCGATTGCCCATCTCGTGATCTCTGATGTTCAGGGGAATTTTACGGATTATGATGTAAAGCTTACCACAAACAAAGAAGATTTCAGCGATGCTTCCGTTGAAGTTGAGATCCAAACCGCAAGTATCAATACCGACAATAAGAAGCGCGATGACCATCTGCGATCCGCTGATTTCTTCGATGCGGAAAAATATCCGACGATTACCTTCAAAAGCAAGTCGTTTGAAAAGGTGGCGGATAACAAATTTAAGATCACCGGTGATCTTACTATGCACGGTATAACGAAAGAAATTGTGCTGGATATGGTGTACCGCGGTCAGGCGAAAGATCCATGGGGAAATACAAAAGCCGGATTCAAAGCCACCGCAACTCTTGATCGCTATGAATATGGCTTGAAATATAACTCTGCGCTGGAAACCGGCGGTCTGCTGATCGGGCAGGAGGTTGATATTCATATTGACCTGCAGGTGGCACTGAAATAGATCATCATCCGGGCGGATCGCATATTTGACCTGAAAGATCCGCCTTTTTTTGATTTTATCTGATGATTAGGTATTTGAAGAGCGACAACTGACAGATTTTAGATTTACACAAAAGCTAATAATTCGCAGGGATAACAATATTCTTGACACGGATCTGGGAGGTTTTTTATATTATACGTCGATTTTATTTCTGGCTTGGGAGCATGCCGTCGGTTGCAGAATAGGATCGTTGTTTTAAAATTTCTTATTGGCACACGTGTCTGTATTTACCGGTCAAAATAATAAATATGAAACTGGAAGCTGCCCTAAAACAGAGTACATTTAAGAGCGCCGAGGAACGTACGATGGTCAATATCCTGTTTACGGCTTATCGTATCAAAGATATGCATCAGTGTATACTTGATCCACACGGTATTTCTGTTCAGCAGTATAATATCCTGCGTATACTTCGCGGGCAGCATCCCGGAAGCGCCTCTGTAAATGTCCTGCGGGGCCGAATGCTCGATAAAAACTCCGGTGTCTCGCGCATGGTCGAGAAATTGCGCGTGAAAGGATTAATTGCAAGAACAATCCACTTCGGTGACCGGCGTCAGGTAGACGTGCGCATTACCGAAGCTGGGCTAAATCTGCTCAGCCGGTTGGATGAAGAAATTAAACCGCTGCATGACATTGCCGGTGTCTTATCCCAAACGGAACTTGACCAGCTAAATACACTCCTTGATCGCATACGCATTAACCTTCAGAAATAACCGTCCCATTGAGGCGGAAGTTTTTTCTGCAACAACCCTTCCAGTTCACGCTTCGGTAACTCCACCAGTTCCACTTGCTCAACTATCAGATTGGCCTCCCCCGGCAGACGGGATTGTATCTTGCCAGTTATAATATACGGACCATGGGTACGGATCAGATGACCGTACCGGGTATAACAGTCGGAAAACAGTACTGCCTCGCACAATCCGTAGTGATCTTCCAGGGTCAGGAATTTCATATACTGATTGTTGCTGGTATTTACCCGCCGCGACGTGACCAGCCAGCCGCAGAAACGAATGGTTTCATTTTTGTGATTCTCAATTTCTGTCGAGCGCACAAAACTGTCCGATTCCAGGTGGTCCTCGAAAAGGGTAAGCGGATGGCCGGTAACGGCAAAGTCCAGCATCTCAAGTTCATTCAAAATCCGTTGGTACGCATTATAGGGTGAAAGTTGCAGATCGCCGGTAACAAAGTCACTGACCAATTTTCGTCTGTTGTTTTTAAATAAAACTTTGTTTTGCAGGAAAAGCTGCGGTTCACTGGGGTGGATCGAGCGCATCGCGCCGGCCTTGATCAGATGCGTCGTTTCCTTCTCCCCGGCACGGGTGCGTGCGATGAAATCATGCAGGTCGGTAAAACGGCGTTTTGTGCGCTCCGCTAAAATCCGCTCAATCGTCCGGTCGGTTAGTTCAAAGATCACACTGAGTCCAACCCGGATCGCGCCGTTTTCACACGTGAATAAATTTTCTGAATAGTTAATATCCGGCGGCAGAAGGGTAATCCCCAGCCGGCGTATCTCTTCTATATACGCCATTTTTGAATAAAATCCGCCATGGTTGTTAAGCACACCACACATATATTCCACGGGAAAGTAATACTTAAGAAATGCGGTTTGATAAGCAATGGTTCCGTACGTTGCCGAATGCGCCTTGTTAAATCCATAACCGACAAATTGCGACAGGAATTTCCAGACTGTTTCGGCCTGCGCTGACGTGAGGTGGCGGTTTATCGCGCCTTTGACAAAGTCCTGATAAATTGACATGAATTCCTTGCGTGTACGGGATTTGGTCATCGCCCGGCGCAGGATATCCGCCTGTCCGAGAGATAATCCGGCGACGCGGTGAGCAACCTGCAGCACCTGTTCCTGGTAAATGATAACGCCGTAGGTGTCATCAAGAGCCGGAGCCAGGGAAGGGTGTACATATTCGGTTTTTTCAAGACCGGCCCGCCGGCGTATATAAACATCCTTCATACCACTGCCCGATGCACCCGGCCGGATCAAGGCAACTGCGGTAATTACGTCTTCAGCGCTCTGGATCTGCATCTTTTTAAGCAACCCGCGCATCGCCGGACTTTCCAGCTGAAAACATCCCAGCGTTTTTCCGGAACGAATAAAAGCGGTTACCTGCGGGTCATCCTCCGGAAGCGTGCGCAGGTCCAGGGGTGAAAGCCGGTCGGTGTTTTTGAGCATGAATGCCAGGTTGGGTATACGCGCATCGGACCGGCTGTGCCGCTGCCGTATGTATTTCATGCAGTCGGTGATGATACTCAGTGACCGTACCCCCAGCAGGTCCATCTTAACGAGTCCCAGTTGTTCAATGCTGTACATGTCATACTGCGCAATGACAATACCCTTGCCGGCAATTTCCAGCGGCGTGTAATGGGTAATCCGGTCTGGTGCAATGATCACACCCCCCGGATGAATTGAAAGATGCCGCGGAAAATCGGCGATCCGCCGTGCAAGCCGCAGGATCTCTTCATAGAGTGAAAGGTTGTGCCGGATCTCACGCAATTCCGGCAGTGAGTTAACGATTTCTTCGAGTTTATCTACGGCACGATGGGGCAGATATTTGGTGATCTTGGTGATTTCATCTTCCGGCAGGCCATAAGTCTTGGCAATATCACGGATCGCGGAACGCCCCTGAAAGGTGCTGAATGTGCAGATCATCGCCGTCCGGTCTTTTCCATACCTGTCATACACATAGGCGAGTACCCGGTCACGGTTCTTCCAGCACAGATCAAGATCGATATCCGGTGGATCTTTACGCTGGGGATTAAGAAAACGTTCGAAGTACAGGTTGTGTCGTATTGGATCTACCTGTGTTATGCCGAGTACATAAGATACCAGGCTGTCGGCAGCCGAACCGCGCCCGACACAGGGAATATTTTCCCGCCGGCAGAAATCAACGATATCTTTGACGATCAGGAAATATTCGGCAAACCCGAGATCATGAATGATTTTCAGTTCATATTCGAGCCGCTTGATCACCGCCTGGGTGAGCGGCTGGTACCGCTCAGTCACACCGGCAAAACATCGTTTCCATAGAAACGAAAAACTGCTTTCACCGGAGGGAAGAGCAACGGAGGGAAAGATTGGCTTACCCAGCTCAAATTCGAAGTTACATTGACGGGCGATTTTGTCCGTGTTAGTGAGCGCTGAAGGAAACTGTTTGAATAGCTCATGCATGGCTGTGCCGGATTTGAGATACTGCTCTGAATGTCCGGCGGTGGTAACGTTTTCAAGAACGCAGTTACGGTCGACGGCATGCAATACACGCCGCAGCGCCCAATCCGATGAGGAAATGAAATGGACATCATTGGTGGCAGCCAGCGGAATTTTGTATTCCGCTGAAATGTCCCGCAAACGCAGATTCACCAGTGTATCCTGACCCGAAAAATGCTGCATCTCCAGATAAAAATTCTCCCCGAACACCGTCTGTAAATGCCGGGCGAGTGCGATCGCACGCTCGAGATCCTGCTTGCGCAACAATTGTCCGATCCGGCTCTTGGGACCCCCTGCCAGAATAATCAAACCACTGCGATATCGACGCAGGTCCTCCAGGCCGGTTTTGAAGTGCAAATGTCCGCCATGCAAACGACCGAGTGAGATCAGCCGGCACAGATTACGATAACCGGTTGTGTTCTTTACCAGCATCACCACATTGGCGATATCGTTCAGGGTCAGTTCGGCTCCGATGATCGGCCTGATACCGTACTCCCGCGCATGTCGGTAAAATTCCACGGCCCCGTAGAGTCCGTTATGATCGGTCAGAGCCAGCGCATTCATCTTCATCTTTTTTGCAGCCAGCACAAGTTCTTCGGGACTGCAAACCCCGTCAAGCAAGCTGTAATAACTGTGCGTGTGCAAGTGTGTAAAAGCATTCATCATACTTCATATGGTGTACAATCGTACACTAATTTATTAAAATTATGATACAATGCAAGCGAAAAATAGTGGGATGACAATAAAGAGAGTAACCAGTTCAATAATTAGATGGAATGGGACACTTCATCCCATTTAGCAGGGTTTCATTTGTTCATTGCACAACGGAAACCGATATAATCAAGCTGTACGTCTGCACGGTAATGTAGACGGCGGGTTGTCAATATATCACGAGGGGCAAAATTCCATGAGCCACCGCGCAGGACCTTATGTTCGCCTTTCTCAGGTCCCGGGGGATTGTTTTCCGGACTTTGACTGTAATAACTGGCGTCATACCAATCAGAACACCACTCCCAGACATTACCGGTCATGTCATATAAACCGAAAGCATTGCTGTAGAAGGAACCGATCGGGGCAGTGTATACAAAACCGTCATAATAATTTTTCCAAATCCGCCATGAATATTTTTCAGATTTTAGAGCCTCATCAGCAATATTGCCACCCTGCTTGCGCAGGGGGGCACGATTACCCCAGGAATAGAAATATCCGCGATATCCTGATCGTGCAGCATATTCCCATTCTGCTTCAGTGGGCAGTCGTTTGCCTTTCCATTTGGCATAAGCATTGGCATCGAGCCAGGAGATGTTCACAACCGGATGGCGGTCATTGTTCCAGCCGGGTTGACGTGGCATAAGACGCCTGGTTGCCCTGCAGAACTCTCTGTACTCCGCGACGGTCACCTCGTATTTATCTATATAAAATCCATCAATACTTACCTTATGAATCGGCTGCTCATCCTTCTGATACTTGCTTCCCATCATCATGCTGCCGCCGGGTATATAAACCATACCTTTATACTTATTCTCAGTCTCCTTCTCCGGATATATTACAAAGATAAGATCGCTCGGTTTACCGCCTTCGTCATCGACCTCATCCCACTGAACATCGGTAAAATTTCTTCCTGATATGATTTGACCTGATACGGGTATATTGTTGCTGCTGCGTCCGCGGTATAGATAATCATTCTCCAGATATAAAGATGTGAGGGTGGTATTGGAGGCACCATAAACGAGGTCTATACGATTGTCACGCCATTGGGCACGTATTTGATCGATATCGGATTCCTGTGGAAAGAGGCTTGAAAAATGTGTGTCCTCAATGCGGATCGCATCAATCGTGCGTAATTTGCTCTGAAATACACAGGCAGTGCAAAAAACAAGAAGCAACGTCGTGATAAATCCAAAATATCGTGTATATACTGCTTTCAACTTATGCAATGATATCTCAAGCCTTGCTAAGGTATTTGGAAATAGGTATTTGCATAGTAATTTAAAAAATTCTCAAAAATCATCAAGTAGATTTTCACCGGAGGCAGCTTCGATTGCCAGTTTATCGCATATTTCATTTTCAGGCTGACCGGCATGGCCTTTGATCCATCTGATTTCAACACGGTGACGATCCAATTCATGTAACAACAACTCCCACAGGTCGGTATTTAGTGCTTTTTCACGTTTATTCCGATACCATCCGTTTTTAGCCCAGCGCCTTACCCATCCCTGTTCGACGGCATCCACAATATACCTTGAATCTGAATAGATAGTAACCTGGCACGATTGTTTAAGCGCCTGCAAACCGGCAATAACAGCGCGTAATTCCATACGGTTGTTGGTGGTATTACGATATCCCGCGGACAGCTGTTTTTCCTGAGTTCCGCTTTTTAATATAACACCGTACCCGCCGGGACCGGGATTTCCTGAACAGGCGCCATCGGTATATATGATTACCTTATGCATCTTTAAGCACCGGATTTTACCCGATCTTGAAGAACAGTACCTTTATCGTCATGCATCGGGGGTTTACCATCGTTCTTATTAAATTTCATTGTATACCACTTACCATAATTTAATTGTACCGGTAGATCCTATAAAATCGCCGCCCTGTATAAAGATACGGATTGTAGGATATTATCGTCCACAGGAGAAAATTCATGAAGAATTATTGATGGAAAGGTGGATTTTCCTGATAGTAATGGCTAGGCGCTGGAAAAATCAGACACCTTATTACACTTTTCCAGACTGAGATGCTCTATTCCGGCACTTCAACAGCTGCCCCTTTCAAATCTTCATCTCCGGATTTGGCATGGGCAATTTTTGCTGCAAGATCGGTAAGGAAATCACTCAGAATATAATAGAGTATCGGAACGATGATCAGCGTGAGGGCAGTTGAAAAAAGTAATCCGAATATTACCGCAACCCCCATGTTGCTCCACCACTGCGAACTTTCAGCCCCGAATTGAATAAATTTGGTAAAATCACCTTTAAATAATCCGATAAAATCAATGTTAATACCCGCTGTCAGTGGAATCAAACCCAGAATAGTTGTTATCGCGGTAAGAATCACCGGCCTCAGGCGTGTTTTTCCTCCCTTGATTATCGCCTCAACTTTATCCATCCCGCGTGCCCGCAATTTTTCGATATAATCAAGTAAAACGATCGCATTGTTTACGACCACACCGGCAAGCGATATGATGCCGATCCCGGTCATAATGATCCCGAATGGTTTAAAGGTCACAAGTAAACCGACGAAGACTCCGAAAAATGAAAGAACAACCGAAATCATGATAATGAATGGTAATGTTACTGAATTGAACTGGGTAACCAGGACAAAAAAGATCAGCAATACCGCGATCATAAACGCCCGGCTGAGAAAATCAGAGGCTTTTTGCTGCTCCACGTCCTGCCCTGCAAAGATCATCTGATATTCTGCCGGTACTTCATAGGTGGCTAGAGTGTTTTTCACATCTGCCAGTACTTCAGCAGACCGGCGTCCCAAAGCCTCGGCTGTGACGGTTACCACGCGATCGCCATCCACATGATTGACCGAACTCAGACCCGAGGAAAGTTCCACTGTGGCATAATTTGCCAGTGGATAATGTTTACCTTCATGAAAAACGGTAAGGTTAAGCAGATCAGAATAATTACGCCGGAAGTCCTTGCTGAATCGAACGGTGATATCATATTCATCCTGACCCACCCGATACTCTGAGGCTTCCGTTCCATTTATCGCGGTGCGGATCGTGTTGGCAATTGTAGCTGTATTCAAGCCGAATAAAGCAGCTTTTACACGATCAATACGAATACGTAATTCGGGTTTACCTTTCTCATAATTATCACGCAGCTTGCTGATTCCCGGAACATCCTTGATCTGACGCTGAATTTCCATAGCGAGCCGGTCAAGAACCGCAAAATCTTTCCCCTTCAACTGTATTTCAACTGCGCTGCCTGTGGGAGGACCTTCCTGTGGTTTGGAAACATCGATTTGTGCCCCGGGAATGCCGCTAATCTTTTGCCGCAGACTGTCAAGTGTGTCAAACGTATTTTTCTTACGCTCATGACGTTCCAGAAAGTCTATGGTTACCTGTGAGTTATGCGGTGTGTTGCCCCCGAGTCCAAAATCAAAATTGTTCGAGGCGTTACCTATTTCGGCAACAAAATGATCCATATCCGGTGTATCCTGAATTCGGTTTTCGATTTCATTGACAATTTTATCAGATACCTCAATTCGTGTACCAACCGGGGCATCCACCTTGATCCAGGCCTGCCGGGGTTCGGTATCAGGGAAAAATTCGATACCGTGGTTAAAAATACCATATAAAATAAACATGAATATAAACGCAAGAATCGCAAGGGATAGCGTTGTTTTACGGCGTTTAATCGCCCATTCCAGTGTGGATTCATAGCGTACAATCAGCCACTGAAGCAACCGGTCACCGGGAAGATTCTGCATTTTCTCATCCAGCCGTAAGAATGACGAGGAAACTACCGGGTTGAAGACCAGGGCGACAAAAAGCGATGAGGCAAGGGTGACGACCAGTGTTATCGGTAGATAACTCATAAATTCACCGACAATGCCAGGCCAGAATATCATCGGCATAAAAGCAAGCACCGTTGTGGCTGTGGATGCGATCACAGCAACGCCTACCTCCTCCGTTGCTTCTGATGCAGCTTTTAGCAGGTTTTTACCTTCCTGGTGATGACGATAAATATTTTCTACAATCACGATGGCATTGTCCACAAGCATACCCAGTGCCAGGATCAGGCTGAATAATACAATCATATTTAAAGTATATCCCAGTGCACTGAGTACTATAAAGGAGATAAGCATTGAGAAGGGAATAGCGATACCGACCAGCAGGCCATTGCGACCCCCCATAAAAAAGTAAAGTACCGCAATCACCAACAACAGACCGGCAATGATATTGTTCTCAAGATCGTTCACCATGGAGCGGATTTCTTTCGATTGATCAGCCAGTACCACAAAATTCGTCTGTGCAGGCAGTTTTGGTTTTTCGCTATCGAGAATTTCTTTTACCGCATCGGAAATACGGATGATATTTTCTCCACTTCGTTTTTGAATGGACAATGTCACACTGGATTTTCCATCGAGCCGTGAATAACTCGTCTGATCTTTGAAAGCAAATGAAACATCGGCCAGATCCCGAACATATATCGGAATACCTGCTTTTGTTTTCACGACAATATTATTGAGTTCCTCAGCAGATGAAAACTCACCCGGTATACGTACGGTATAGTTAAGTGTACCGCTCTCCACCGATCCTCCCGGTATTGTTCTGTTCTCATTGCGGATGGCATCAATTACATCGTTCACACCGAGATTGTAATAGCGCAGTCTGGCCGGATTTATATTGACTTTGACTTCCCGCTCAAGTCCCCCGGAAAGCCTGACATCGAGTACACCCGGTATCTGTTCAAATTTGTCCTGCAAATCTTCAGCGATTTTTTTCAATCGCACCAGAGACTGATTTCCGACTATGCTGACCAGCATAATCGGAATATTCTCAAAATTGATTTCCTGAATGATCGGCTCCTCGATATCCTGGGGCAGATCGGGACGTGCCTGATCCACTTTAGTACGTACCTTTTGAACGGCCTCATCGATATCGATATCCGGCTCGAATTCAACAGTTATATTGGTATAGCCTTCGGTACTTACCGACGACATTTTTTTAACTTTTGAGATCTCTTTGATCTTTTTCTCGATCGGCTGCGCAACCAGTGTTTCCATGTCAGAAGGGGCAACCCCCACATAGGGCACGGCAACGATAATAACGGGCTGTTTGATCTGAGGGAATGATTCGACCGGCAATGCCATATATGATACCAGGCCGGCGATAATAACGATTACGAGCATGACAAATATGCTGGTCTTATGATTAAGAGACCAATTGGTGATACGCATCGGTTTTGCTCCGTTTTACTATTTAACTATTTCCAATAAGTCGCCATCTGAAAGTTCGCGCTGCCCCATGACGATCAGTTTCTGATTTTCATTCAAGCCTTCGATCAGTACACTATCCTCATATACGGCAAGGATATGGACATCGATCTTCACTGCACGATCCTCCCGGGCAATAAAGACATACCGACCGGATTCGGATTCAATCAGCGCATCTATAGGAACGACGATCTTATCCTGATAGCTGCGTCGTAAGAGCTTGATGTTTGCGATCATTTCAGGGGCCAGAAGCCCGTCCGGGTTGGGAATATTCAATTCGATCTCAAACGTGCGACTGGTCGGATCGATGCTTTGAGAGACAAAATCAACCGTAGCCGTCAGTTTCATATCAGGATAGGCATCGAATGTTATTTCACCTGTTGTTCCTTTGCTGATATCTGCGATAAAACGTTCAGCCACGCCGGCCCTTATTTTCAGGGATTTATTGTCGACCAGCTCATATAGGGCGGACATCGGCATGACATAAGCACCCCGGTCATAGGAGCGGTCATTTATAAATCCACTTATCGGTGCAACAAAAAAGAGTTTGTCATAACGGGCGCGAGCCAGATCATAGGTGGCTCTGGCACGTTCAAATGCATATTGTGCTGATAGATATTCGTTTTCTGAAATGGCTTTCTTACTATAGAGAACATTCTTACTGTTATAATCCAGTTCGGCCTGATTACGGGCTGCACGCGCCTCTTCATACCCGGCCTTGATCATCCGGTTTTCAAGGATCGCAAGGGTGTCACCCATACGGACGAATGATCCCTTATCCTTGCGAATTTCAATCAGAATTCCACCTTCTTCCGCAATGAGGTTTATCTGATTCCGCGCCTTAAGCGTACCAGTTATATCCAAATATTCCTGAAATGGCCGAGGATGCAGATCAATAGTCCTGACCGCGAATGCACGGGTATCGATGATGGCCTCATCGGCGGTACTATCACTGGAGCAATGTATCGATACTACACTTAACATAATAACTCCGGTGCCTAGAATAGCTTTATATACTTTGCTGAACATGGGTAACTCCAAATTGTTAGTTGTTTTCATTTGCAATACTTACCTTGCCGGTTAATAATTCCCAATCAAAATATGCCTCGAGATAAGCATATATGGCTGTTAAATAGGTGATTTGCGCCTGATCCAGAAAAATGCGGCTGTCTTTCAATTCCAGCTGGGTTGCCAGGCCATTATTGTAACGGCTTTCGGCAATCTCAAATGCCCTGCGGGCGGAATTGACACTCTTTTGTGCTGCATCAATCCGGCTTTCTGCTTCCTCCATCCGAAGATAGACATTTTGCAGATCAATCCGGATATTATCTTGGTTGAGTTCCACCTGTTTATCAATTTTTTCCACATCGATGCGTGCCTTCTGCACTTGTGCTGAAGTATAGCCTCCGGAAAAAATCGGGAAATTTATTCCTACGCCCAGGATCAGATTGTCATTGTCATTGTCCAAACTAAATTCATCGGAATTTGCCGCATAGGTGTAATTTACACTGCCATATATGGTAGGCAGGTGATTGGCAAATTCAATCTTGACATTTTTGCGGCGCATCTGCTGCTCCAATAGTAATGCTAGATACCCCGGACGGATCTCTAATACCTGTTCAACCGGTAATTTCTCGGGTTTTTCAGGATATGATTCCATATCCCATTTGACCTCTATGGGTTCCTGAATTGGTAGATTCAGAAGGAGTTTCAGATTATTGGTGGCGAGCTCATAATTCTTGCGCGCCTCCAGCGTGCTGGGAATAGCATTCTGCCAGCGTACTTCCGCCTGCAGCAGATCAAACTCAGATACCAGCCCGCCTTCAAATCGGATTTTTACATTTTCATAATTTTCCAGCGCACTTTTCTCAGATTCTTCTGCAACCTCAACAACCTTTGCAGCCAGCAATGTGCGATAATAGGCTTTTTTTACCTGAGTCAGGATCATGTTTTGTTGTTCTTTGAACTGTAATGCACTGTATGATTCAAAATCGTAGGCAATATCCAGCGCCGTACCGATCTTGCCAAAACTGTAGATCGTCTGGGTCAGCTGGGCGTTAAGTGCAAATTGATTCTTGAATGTCACATCAAACTTGCTAATATTTTTACTCCCCAGCGAATCGGTAACAGTGATATAGAAAAAGTTATCCATTAAATTCCGGTTATAATTTGCGGCGATATTTACCTGCGGTAATGCCGTAGACCATGCCTCTCTGATCAGTGCGTCTGAATATTGCACATCTGCCTTTGCGATCTGAATATTTTTGTTCTCAGTCAGAGCAAGCGTAAGTGCATCGTTCAGAGACAACTCTCTGCCGGTGACGGGCAGGGCGAGACTCAGAGTGAAAAGTATGTATGCATATCGGGTATTCAACATTACTGTTCCTTTCGCAAACCTTTTAGCAATATATCCAATACCGCATCAAACGTCATTCTCCGCATCGGTTCAGTATTTTTTTGCATCCAATCGATGTTTAGAAAACCGATCATCGAGGCCAGGGCGTTTACATGACTTTCATCATCGGTAATTGCAAATATTCCGGCAGTACAACCTTCCTGGAGCAGATTGCGCAGGCGCTCGCGAAAATTCTCACGGATCTTTTTGACCACCGGACGGCCATGCGGGGATCCATCGCACATCATTTCCGGCATCTTTGCGAGTTCCCGCGCGTACATATTCAGGTGATCATATATCAGATTAAGAAAACGTACCAATTTTTGATCGGCCGGCAGTTCTATATTCAATTTCTGATCGAGATTCTTAAGAAACGTATCTGCCTCGGCGGCTACGATCGCATCGAAGATCGCTTCTTTTTTATTATAGTAATAGTACAGCGTTGGTTTTGCCATGCCGCACTGATGGGCAATATCCTCCATTGAGGTTTTAGAGAAGCCGAAACGCAGGAACAATTTGCGCGCTTCATTCATGATCAGTTTTCGCTTTTCGAAATCGTTAACGTGCACCATATTGTCCTCTTCAATGTTTCGACTATATACGTAAAAAGTCGAAAGTTTAATGCTATAACGTAAAAATGCAGTGAATGTTTCCATGTTTTAAATTTTTTTTCAGGTGTGAGGAAGATGATACCGCACAGTACAAGGTTGCAGGGAATCAGAGCCGGGCCGCGGGACAAAAGCCGGGGGCATACGGCCTGGGGAACCGGAGCAAATGCGCCAGGGAGCGAACAAAGAAGAACATCCCAATTTTACAATTCAACCCGGATTGTGAAGCAAACTTTATCAGCGCGTTAGCGCTGGGTTGTGCAGAACGTATCCATTGGGTTCCATGCGGTATTTTCGACGCAACTCGATTGTCTCAGCCGGCAGAATGGCCATAAAGCCGAATTTTTCCCGGATCACGTCGATCGTGGTGTTCAGTGATTCGCGCCGGTCCCGCTCGTTGAACAGGGTGCGCTGCCAGTTGACCGGCTCAATGTGTGTGGCGGCCACCCCGACGTGACGGATGCGGATGCGACGCAGACGGATCTCTTCAAACAAAGTGTGGACCATTTCGAACAGCGTGCTGCTGTCGGCACTGGGCCAGGGAAGTGAACGGGAACGGTTGTTGGCAGTGAAGTCTGAATAGCGGATTTTGACACTCAGTGTCTGGCAGATCAACCCCTGTTCGCGCAGTTTGCGGGCGATGCGTTCGGTCAGATACTGAAGTGTTCCTTTGATTATCCCCGTATCGGCGGTATCCTCCTCAAAACTGGTTTCCCGGCTGATTTGCCGGGGGATGATGCGACGCCGGACATCACGGTTATCGATACCATTGGCCAGTTCCCAGATCTTTATGCCGTTGACACCGAACAGCTGCTCCATCAGAAGACGTGAAAACCGGCTCAATTGCGCCACAGTAAAAACGCCCAGATCGGTGAGTTTTTCCTTGGCAACACGGCCAACGCCCGGAAGTGCATCGACCGGCAACGGCGCCAGAAAATCTCTCTCATTTCCGGGCGGAACATAAATAATCCCCTGTGGTTTCTTGAGACTGGAAGCGATGTTAGCAATGGCTTTGTTGCTGGCGATGCCGATCGAAACACCGACCCCGATACGGTTAAAGATTTCCTGCTGGATCGAAAGGGCGATTTCGCGGGGATGGGGATGCAGATGCAGAGTTCCGCTCAGATCCAGATAGGCATCATCCAGTGAAGTGAATTCAACCACCGGAGTATAACGCAGATAGACTTCCTGAAAAACAAGCGATGCCGCCTTGTAGTGCTCGTAATTACCCTTGAGAAAAATCGCTTCCGGGCAGGCCTGTTTCGCCCTTATCAACGGCATGCCGGTTCTCACACCACAGGCGCGCGCTTCGTAACTGGCGGTGTGCACTACACCACGCTGATCTTCGCTGCCACCGACGATCACCGGCCGGCCGCGCAGCAATGGATTGAACCCCTGTTCGACCGAAGCAAAAAACGCATCGGCGTCAATATGCATAATGATGCGCATTGTCACAATCAGTGATTGTCGTTCAGCAATTCACGAACCGCCGGCAGAAAAGACCGGCCACTGCTCATGATCTCAACCAGCATCTCCATTGTCACCACTTTGCCTGCAAACCGGTGATCGGCGGGATCAACCAATCCCTCGTTGACAAACCAGAGATCGGTTTGCAATGTTCTACTATATACCCGCAATGCCGGACGCCGCCCCAGAATCACCTGATTCAGGCGGCGGCGTAACTGACGCATGGGCCGCTGGTGTCCGGGCGCATCGAAAATCTCCAATACACCCTGTTCGGACGCTTCGGCAAAATGATCCGTGACCATATCTATCCCTCCAAGCAAACCCGGGCCACCTGCCACTGAAAGTTTGCTGTATCAAACATAATCTCAAAATAATCGCGGCTGTCCGCGATCAGCGAGAAGTGATACTGCTTATTGTAACCCTGTGGGCTGACCCAGTGTCCATTTAACTGATTGATCCGATATACCCGTCCGTTCCACTTGAAACGTAACGGCTTGATTTTTCCGTCTCTGAACAACGATATAACCTCTATGGGCTCAAAAATATCTTCATATACCATGTTACGACTTACTTATATATACTGCAGAACCTGCAAATTGTTTGCCATTTAATTTTAATGATTCACCACAGAAGACACGAATACCATTTATCCAATCCCTCATCTCGAATCCCTAATTCCTAATTTATAATCCCCTCTAAGATCTCCGTGGTTTGTAAATAAACCATACAACAAAATCGCCGTTATAAGTGTACGAACGTACACCAAAATATAAGCAGTGGCTGCTGCGTTTGCAAGTAAAAAAGAAAATATTTAGGGAAAAATCAGAATTGGCGTGAAAGAGATTGAACCTTGCCGATGATTAAAAAACCGGGGGTTTCAGGATCGATAACCAGCGTGGAAGGAACAGTACTGGCGGTTTCGAGGCGGACAAATTTGTCCTGCCGGAAAAAACGACGAATGAAAAAACGTTCAGCCAGTTTTACAACGATGATATCACCGTCCCTGAGTCGCCGGTCCGGATTGACGGTCAGGAAATCACCACGTAAAATACCGGCCTGTGCCATGGCATCATCGAGCACCTCCAGGGTAACTGAGGGTGAATGATCGGAATGCAGATTGATGATCAGATCCTTGATATCATAGTCACCGGTTGAAGAACCGGGTATGCCGGGGCGGACCAGTCCCAGAAGGGGAATATCAAAAAAATCACTGGTCAGAGGTTGGGTGCGTTCAAAAGGATTATCCGGTGGTTTCGGTTTGTCACTCATAATGGGCTGGGTTAATTGAAATTTTCACGGATCAGGCCGATAACCTTGCCCTGAATGCTCCATGAATGCTGAGGATAAATATCCGGATAAGCAGGGTTCTCGGCCTTAAGATAGCGCATCTGATCTTCGATGATCAGCCTTTTAACCGTCACCTCGTCGTCAACAAGGGCGACGACAATATCACGGTGATTGGCCGTATTGGTGGCGCGGACGACAACCAGATCATCCTCGAAGATACCAACGTTGATCATACTGTCGCCACGCACCCGCAAAGCATAATAACGGCCTTCCTGCCGGATCAGATGGCGTGGAATCGGGACATACCGTTCCACATTTTCTTCTGCCAGGATCGGAAAACCGGCAGCCACCCGTCCGATCAGGGGGATACTTGCTTCGTCCGGAGCCTGAGGCATGAATTCTGGATCAATAATACGTAGTCCACGGGCGGATGAATCTTTCTCCAGATATCCTTTGGCTACAAGGGCGTCAATATGCTTTTTTACACCGTTCTTTGACCTGATGTTCATGCGTCTGCATAACTGCTGATAGGTGGGCGGGTAACCGTTCTGTTCAATCGATTCCGCAATCAAACGAAGTATCCTGGTCTGCTTGTCGGTAAGTTTATGCATAAAATACTCCCTATTCCAAAATAATAGTGTACAAATGTACACTATTATATGTATCCTGTCAAGCAGAAAATCTTGTCTGGTTTATTCTCAATGGTGACGACTCATATCACCCCGGGCAAATTTTCCACCTGTATCAATAACCAGAACCGTAACCGTTTTCTACAGTATGGCAGATGCTCAGATCATGAAAACTAAACTAAAAAGTTCCGCCTCAAATCACTTGATTTGCTCATTTAAGGATTTAAAGATATATTTTTTAAGCTTTAGAACCGGCTTACTTCTTCCGCTAAGCTTTACATCGAGGGATCGTCTTGTGACGCAGGTTCTGGATTTGTAGCCGTATGATTAAATTCCGGCAACATGGAATTATCCATATTTCAGCTTGAAGATTAAATGATTTCTAATTAGAATATCACTGTATTTCGCATGAGGCAACATGTCTGAGGAAATAATCATACTGACGGCGACCGCTGCATCGATCGGTTTTTTTCACACCCTGTTTGGACCGGATCATTATCTGCCGTTTATTGTCATGTCACGATCAGGTCAGTGGAGCATCCGTAAAACCATCTGGATCACTTTTTTGTGCGGAATCGGGCATGTTCTCGGATCTGTAATCCTGGGATTATTAGGGGTGGCGTTCGGCATAGCCGTATCCCGGATTGAATTTATTGAATCTTTCCGGGGTGATCTGGCCGCCTGGATTCTCATCGGATTCGGATTGGTTTATTTTGTCTGGGGGCTACGCCAGGCATTACGCAATAAACCACACACCCATATGCATATCCATGCAGAAGGTGAAGCGCATGTACATGAACACACACATTACGATGAACACACGCACATACACAAATCAGCCAAAGCGGGGACATTGACCCCTTGGATTTTATTTACGATTTTCGTATTGGGACCGTGCGAACCCCTGATTCCACTATTAATGTATCCGGCTGCGAAACATGATTTACAGGGATTACTCCTGGTTACCGGTGTTTTCGCGGTTCTGACCATTGGAACAATGCTGGCGGTGGTAATGATATCTGTTTACGGTCTCCAGCAGCTGCGGACCAAGCACCTTGAGCGTTTTATGCATGCTATAGCCGGCGCCACAATTTTTTTCAGTGGACTTGCTATCCAGTTTTTAGGATTGTAACCGGATAATACATTTTTAAGTTGCCCCCGATTGCAAAACCCAAATCCCACGAATAAAACACATTGCTAAGTATATCCAGCGCTGAAATATGAAATACATTTGGATTTTGATTTTTGGGATACGGAATTTTTATAAATGTTATCGTGCCGTTCCGATCAGTCTGATTTCAAACAGACGCGGCCATAACTTACCGGTGACAAACAGCCGGTCATGCGATTCATCATAGGCGATACCGTTGAGCACGTCGATCGCATAGCCGGAAGGTAATGAGGGGACCAGGCCGGATAAATTAATCCAGCGGTTCACCACCCCGGTTTCGGGATTGATGCAGGCAATACGTTCCTGTGACAAAATATTGGCAAAAATTTCTCCGTTGACATATTCCAGTTCATTCAGAAATCTCACAGCATTTCCCTGATCGGTGACAGTGATGGTCTTGATGATCTCATACGTTGCGGGTTCCAGAAAATACAGATCAGCGGTGCCATCGCTCATAATCAATTGTGTACCATTATCCGTCAGCCCCCAGCCTTCGGAATTATAATAGAATTCCTCCATCGGAAATAAAGTCTGTATGTCATACACAAAGCCAGTGAATGATTGCCAGGTCAACTGGATCAGTTTACCCCTGAAATATGTTATACCCTCTCCGAAATATTGTTCGTCAAGATTGTATTGCTGAACGATGGCTCCGCTCGTGATATCCAATTTACGGATACTTGAATGCCCCCGCTGTCCGGTACTCTCGTACAGATACCCGTCATGATATAACAAACCCTGCGTATAGGCTTCATGATCGTGAGGGTAGGCTGCAACGATCAGATAGGTCCAGATCGGGGTTTCCTGTGCAAAAAGAAACGCAGTAAACATGATTAACCATACAATAGTTGCAAATTTTGCACTGCGCATAAAGTTAAGATCAGTTATCTATAAGCCTGTTTGTTGAACGATTTACCAAAACTGAGGTTTCATAATCTTTTCAGATTAGGCGGGAAAATAGCCGATACGGATCAGAATTGCAAGTAAATTTGGGACGAAAAAGAGATATCGTTTACACTGTTCAAGCGATTTTGGTTATTGCTTTAAAAAAATATATGTCTTAAATTTAAAAGCTAAACGAATTTTTATACAGCAGTTATCGACGGGAGAATGATCAATGGCAAAACAGCATTCCTTTGCGGATAAGCTAAAGAAAAAAAATGTCGACCAGCAAACAAAATCGATCAAGGTTATTTTTTCATACAAAGCTCCGGATACAGGTGTCTGGCGATTCGCTGAAAAGTTTGTAAATGTTGCCCCGGATGCCAATGAAGATACGGTCATTGCACAGGAAATAAAAAATAGCCGTGCCCGTTTAGAAAAGAATTAAGCAGGAGGGTTGGTCATGGCGAGAGTATGTAAGGTAACAGGTAAGCGTCCACTGGTGGGGAACAACGTTTCACACGCACATAATAAAACCAAACGCAGACAGTATCCCAACCTGCAGGTAAAACGGATCTATGTTGAACATTTAGGGAAGTCTGTTCGTGTTAAACTGTCCGCACGCGCATTAAAGACAATAACCAAGACGGGTCTGATGCCCTATCTTAAACAGGAAGGGCTGACCTTGCAGGATATAACCGTGTAACCGGGGAGAAAAATCATGGCAAAAGCTGGCGCACGTGAAAATATTAAACTGAGAAGTACTGAAAGTTCTCATTTTTATGTCACTACTAAAAATAAACGAAACACCACCGGCAGGCTACAGATGAAAAAATATGATCCGGTTGTGCGTAAACATGTGATATATAAAGAAGAAAAGTAATGCTTCAAACTGATATTCAGATAAAGGCCGCTTCTTACGGGAAGCGGTTTTTTTTTGCCCGAATACGGAACGGATTGGAGTTGCCTCAACCATCTGTATAAAGTAGATTACAAATTATTTTGGTTTTACCAGTCCAATCGGGTTGAGGTAGTGCCAGAAATACAGGCTATATTATGAAACCGTCTGATTTCACTTTATTCTCGATCAGAGCATATGACCAGAATACCTGAAACATATATTTTGCTTGCCTTGTTCTTTTTGATAACCTTGCTGCCGGCACAGAATGAATATGTGACCACTATTCACCCTTTTAAAACAATCGTTCAGCCACTTCTTCCGAATGAAGATGGTGTTTCGGTCTTATTGCCTGCGGCAGCCTCCCCGCATACATTTGAACTAAAACCGTCGGATGTGCGAAGTATAGCTGCTTGCACGGCATTAATCATTGGTGGACCTAATCTGGATGACTGGGCGTTTAACACCCATGTTAAACATCTGATCAATCTGCAGGACCTGATACCCGACAGCATGAGAATATATTTAGATGATCACAAGCAAATCGTGGATCCGCATTTCTGGACCGATCCCCTGACTGTAAGGAGCATGCTTACTCAGCTGAGTGCGCGATTATGTGAAATGAATCCGCACAGCTGTGCTGAAATTCAAGAGCGTACGAAAGACTTTGCCGAATCATTAAAACAACTGGATGACGAGATAAAGATTATGACAGGGGCAATCCAGAACCGAAATATTATCATATCACATCCGTTTTTTCTTTATTTTATTAGACGTTACGGGCTTAAGCTGGTTGGTATAATCGAGCCGGTGCCAGGTAAAGAACCGGGTCCGCGGGAAATTTCCCGTTTGATAGATGAAGGTCGCAGATATGCAGTCAGTGGCGTATTCGTTCACGGTCACCATGAGGAGCGATCGGCAGCCCTGGTGGCAGGCACCTTGCAGGTCCCGCTGGTACGCCTGGATCCGATTGGAACACCAGAAACTGCACCATGCTATTCAGATTTACTAAAATTTAACATTCAAAGAATCCTGGATGCTACAAAATGATTTTTCCGGCAATTCAGACTGAACATTTATCCGTAAATTTTGAAAATCATCCGGTCTTATCAGATCTGAACTTCGAGATTCCCCGCGATAGCTTTGTTGCGATAGTGGGCCCTAACGGTGCCGGTAAATCAACTTTATTGCGGGCATTTCTGGGACTGGTGAAGGTGACGCAGGGTAAGATAACCATATTCGGTAAAAACCTGGCTGATGTACCGGCAGGATGGATCGGTTATGTACCACAGGTCAAAACTATGGATCGCAATTTTCCGGCATTGTCTATTGAACTGGTACTCACGGGAATCCTTAACACCTGGCCCTGGCGGCGGAACCAACCGCATCGTGATCGGGCAATCACGGCACTGGAACAGGTAGGCGGACTCCATCTTGAGAAGCGGCCTCTTTCGGCGCTTTCTGGAGGGGAACTTCAGCGGGTTTGTCTTGCACGCAGTATCGTACGCGAACCCAGATTGGTTCTGCTTGATGAGCCGGCAACCGGCATCGATTCCGTCGGGGAAGCTGATATGTATGACCTGCTGGAAAATTATCAGGCACAAAGCAGAGCCACAATCGTGATGATCACTCATGACTGGCACGCGGCAACTCATCACGCCGATCTGGTCCTGCTGCTTAATCATAAGCAGATCAGCTTCGGCCCACCGCGTGAAGTATTGACAGAACAAAATCTTCGCAGGGCATTCGGACATATCGGACATAAACACAAATTGAAATTTCCCATATCACCAAATGACTGAAATCCTATCATACCCCTTTATGCAACGGGCCTTTATCGGCGGTTTTTTGGTTGGATATCTGGCCAGTTATTTTGGGGTTTTTATCGTTCAGCGTGGGCTGAGCTTTCTTGGCAGCGGGTTGGCGCATGCCGCCTTCGGTGGCGTGGCAATCGGCATCATGTTTCAAACCGAACCGCTTTGGATTTCACTGCCATTTACCATTATCGTTGCACTCGGGATAACCTGGATCAAAGAACGAACAAGTCTGGGCGGTGATACCGCCATTGGCATATTCTTTTCTGTCTCCATGGCCATCGGTATAATTATTCTGTCTCTTCAAAGATCTTACAGCACAAGTGCCCTGACATATTTATTTGGTTCCATCCTGGCGGTTAGTTGGACAGATATATTTTTGTCATCGATCATAGTCATGATCTCTGTGATATTATGGCCGTTGTGGCGGAATTGGGCCTATTCCTCATTTGATCAGGAACTGGCCCTGAGCGATCATCTGCCCGTACGCCGTGATGACTATATCCTGTCAATCCTGATAGCCGTGACTGTTGTTGTCGCCATGAAAATGGTTGGGATAGTGTTGGTTGCCGCCTTTCTTGTTATCCCGGCGGCCGCTGCACGTATCTTATCACAAACATTCCACCGTATGACCCTTTTATCAATTGCAATTGGTATCACCAGTGCATGTATCGGATTATATGTCTCATATTATCTTGATATTCCCAGCGGACCGACCATTATACTCGTTCAGGCAGCCTCCTTTTTATCGGCGTTGCTGCTCGGCGGGAAACGATGAAAAAGATGAATCAAAACGGATAATACAAAAATACCCGGATCTGTCAGGTCCATCAACACTGACAGTAAAAACGGTTTGAATGGTTTTCTGATGCGTACAGCACACTAGCTCTGAGACCTCGGTTTAAGCAATATCTTTCACCGTATCGCGCTGATTCCGTGGGGTATTATTCGGACTAACGGACAAATCGACCGGCTGGATGCGGTTCATGCTTTCTTACCGGAATTTTGATTTTTGCCAGAAGTTTATATATTATAGCCATGATCGGTATAAAGATGTTCGGAGTTGTTTGACCTTTAGGTGGATCGGCATGGTCCCGGTTTATTTAAAAATTGTTATTCACTGGCATCGATGACTTTACAAAAAAACATGACCTCTCTGCCCAAAACCTACCGGAATATTTCCGATCTGGTTCTTTTTCATATATATACGGAGAAATTATTTGCCAGCCACCAGATTGCACTGATGCAAAATGATCCGCCTGGTGCCATTTCAATTCTATCCGGTCTGGAACAACTTATAGGCTGGCATATTAAAGATGAAGAGGAATTACTGCTTCCACCTTATGAGCAACTTGTCCAGCCCATCCCGCCTGGCGGCGCAATCGAATTTTTCCGTCGTGAACACCAACAAATATTGGGTTTTCTCCGGAGATTCAAAGCCCATCAACCGTTCCAGCAAAATGAAATATCGATTGTACATTATTTCGATATGTGCACCATGTACAAAGAACTAATAGAACATCATCATGCCCGTGAACATACATTTCTCTATTGTCTCCTCGATCAAAAATTATCTGTCGGGCAAAAGCGACAAATATTATTAAAATTTAAAACGCATCAGATAAATGCCATTTAATACCTATTTACAGGATTGCAGACAGTTATTGCAGGCTTTCGAGGATACCCAGGCAAAACTGATTCTGCTCAATATCCCGGAGGCAACCACCGAGTTGCAGATTGAATTCCGGCAGTTGAACGAATATTTTTCAGCAATGCATACAGAGTTAAACCAACGATTCGATTGTGAAAATTCACTGGTATATCTTAACCTGCGGCAATTGGATCGATTACAGCAATTTCTGAAGGAGTTAAAAACACAAATTAATCAACTAAACGGAATGAACAGGCCAGATCATTCAATGATAATATTTTTCATGCAGCGCCAGTATAAATTCAAACAAATTTTCCGCAGGCATCTAACAGACTATGCACGACTTACCTGGTGATTTATCGGGCGGATCGGTTATGGAACGTATCATATTACATGTCGATATGGATGCCTTTTTTGCAGCGATTGAACAAAGAGAACATCCTGAATACGCCGGTAAACCGTTAATTGTTGGTGCTGATCCGAAAGCGGGGCAGGGGCGGGGCGTGGTTAGTACCTGTTCTTATGAAGCCCGGAAATATGGTATTCACTCAGCCATGCCGATCTCACAGGCATACAGGCGATGTCCTCAAGGTATCTATGTACCTCCCAACGGCCACTTGTATGCACAGGTCAGTAAGGAGATCTTCGCTCTGTTTTACGAATTTACCGATCTTGTGGAACCGTTATCGATAGACGAGGCCTTTCTCGATATCACAGGAAGCATAGGTTTATTCAGATCCATGCGCGAGATTGGTATCCGGCTGAAAGAGCGAATCCGTAAGACACAGCGGCTGACCGGTTCGGTGGGCATAGCCCCTAATAAATTCATTGCAAAAGTTGCTTCTGATATCGAGAAACCTGATGGCCTGGTAGTGGTAAACAAAGATCAGGTGCATGAATTTTTAGATAAGTTACCGGTATCCCGGTTGTGGGGTGCCGGTAAAAAAACGATTCAGAAACTGGAATATTACGGCCTCCGTACGATTGGAGATATCAGACGATTTCCTCGTGATCTGCTGGAAAAACACTTTGGCAAAGCTGGCGAGCATTTTTATCTTCTTGCGAATGGCATCGATGACCGGCCGGTCGTTCCGGCGCATGAAGCGAAATCCGTCAGCAATGAACACACGTTTGATGTGGATGTTAACGATCTTGATACAATACAAAGTACCCTGTTCAGGCTAAGCGAAAAGGTCGCATATCGTCTGCGTGATCAGAATCTGAAAGGACGCACAATTCACTTAAAATTAAGATACCAGGGATTTGAAACCACGACACGTAATCTCACGATCAATGAGCCGACAAACAATACAGAAATTATATTTAAAACTATCAGTGAGCTGTTCAAAAAATTCTACCAGCGGCACAGAAAAGTGCGTCTCCTTGGAGTAGGTGTCAGCGGATTCGGACAGAAATTATCCCATCAGTTGTCTATGTTTGATGAAAAGAACGAACGTAAATCAAAACTTGACACTGTTGAGGATCTGATCAAAAAACGTTTTGGCAAAGGGAGTATCGGCCGGGCAGAAGGGATAAAACACTGAAGATGATCAGGATCTGTTCGTCGGTTGTCCTGGTACTGCTCATGTTGCCAGTAAAGCTGATCCCTTCTGACGGAGCATATTTCCAGCAATATGTACGCTACCGTATCGTGGCTGATCTGCAACTGGATGACCATAGCATTGCAGTTCAGGAAACACTGCTTTACCATAATCAGTCGCCGGATACCTTGTCAGATCTCTTCTTTCACCTTTATCTCAATAAACACAGGAAAGCATCACTGGCCCTGCCTGAGTTGAAATTTGATACGGGCGGGATTGATCTGCATAACGTAACCGTCAACGACAGCCTACATGAAGATTACCGGATTGATCAAACCTTAATGCATTTGCCGCTGAACGCACCACTGGTCCCCGGCGATTCCCTGCAGCTAACGTTTAAATTTTCGGCTGTAATACCGCCGTCAACCGGCCGATACGGATATCAGGGCGTGCATTATGATGTCGGTAACTGGTATATCACACCGGTGGTATACGATCGGTACGGGTGGCATTTGCATCAGCATTTGGATAATGAATTTTATCAGGAATGGGGCTATTTCCGGGTGACTATCAGGGTACCGCAGGATTTTATTGTCGGTGCTACCGGTAATCTGCTAAACGGCAATGAGGTCATTTCACCGGATGAATTTGCTGCATCCGACCGGCAAAGGGCTGAATATGCCGATAGTGTGCTGATACCCTGGGAATTTGAGGCTGATAAAGTACATGACTTCGCCTGGACAACCGATCCCTCTTATTTGAGAAAACAGGTGGAATGGAACGGCACTACCTTGAATTTTCTGATTCTCGATTATAATGAAGAAAGCTGGCATGAGGTCACCGATTGGGGTGCAAAAGTAGTCGAATATCTATCGCAAACATTCGGCAGATATCCTTATAAACAGATGACAGTTGCAGATACATATATTCGGGCAGGGGGCATCGAATATCCGCAGCTGGTAATGATCAATGATTTCATCAATCCAGACTACGAACCGGGCGAATTCAGGGCGGTGATTATTCATGAAATCGCTCATAACTGGTTCTACGGACTACTTGGGAACAACCAATTGGAACATGAATGGCTTGATGAGGGTTTTACGACTTTTGCAGAAATTAAAGCCATGGAATATATATTTGGAACCGAAGGAAATCTGGAGATGCGCAATCGTGGATGGTACGCGGAACATTTTGGTTATCACAATGATGTCCGTCGTGATCACCTGCTCAGTTATCTCACACTGGCAAAATTCAATCAGGAAGAGGATCCGATAGACTTGCATGCGGATTATCTCGGGCCAAACGGGTATACGCTCCAATACTCAAAAGCCGGAAATGTATTGTTTCTTCTGGAGTATACTCTGGGTGACAGTCTCTTTGCTCTGGTGATGCACCGGTATTTTGAACGGTGGCGCTATCGCCATCCTTATCCAGAGGATTTTATACAGATTGTCCGGGAGGTTTCAGGCTGCAATCTCCATTGGTTTTTCGAACAATGGTTAAAAACCGACCGGAAATTGGATTATGCCATCGATGATTTTCGGTTGATTGATCAAAGTGATAGTCTGACTTATCTTATCCGGCTGAAGCGTAAGGAAAAAATATTTATGCCAGTGGATCTGCATATCACGATGGCTGATAGTTCTTATCAAGTATACCGAATTCCGGTCGATGAATTCGGGTGTAAAAGACATGACTTACTGACTCTTCCGTCCTGGCATTTCAGCCGGCCTGAGTATGAAGCTGAACTTGCCGTACCGGCCAGAATTGAGCATGTCGCCATCGATCCGGTTCTGACACAGATGGATATTTATCAACTGGATAATCAGTCATCCTTGTTCCCTCCAATGGAATGGCATTTTATGCATACTCAGCATATTGCACCACCCACAAATGCCTATCTCTGGGAAATCTGGCCGCTTGTTTTTTATAATGACATCGACAAAGCTAAATTAGGTGTGAACCTGCAGGGTGGTTATCTTGGTATAGATCATGTTACTGATTTTCGGTTTTGGTTTAAAACAGCCACCCTGAATCTTGATTTCGACCTGAAATATCAACAGCCGGTCGGGTGGCTTGGTGATCTCTCTTGGATAAATTTCCGGGGATATGTCCTGGATGGGAGGGAAGGGGGCAAAATAGGCTTGCGCCGCAGATTGAATGTTGAAGACTATTCAGACATAGTGGCAACTCTTGATCTGGAAGTACATCATTTGTCTGATAGCCGGTATCTGATGAACGCATGGGATCCCGGATGGGTCAGCGATTTTGCACTCGGCTGGCAATACAGTGATACATATGACGGCTGGATGCCGAAGCATGATTTCATGATGGAATTTCGTACAGCCAGTTTCGGAAGTAATTATCGCTTTTCGCTTGTTCATCTTGAGGTTCTGCGTAAATTCTGGGTTGAATATTCGGACCTGGAAATGGATCTGCGCTTGTTTGCCGGATACGGAACCGGTGAAGTGCCGGCGCAGTACCAGTTTAATCTTACGGGGGAGAACAGTTGGGGTGAGTTTGATAATGATTTCTACCGGGCTAAAGGATCCCTGCCCTGGCCGTGGCGCAGAAAAGGCAATCTGTACAAAGCAGGGGGAGGAAATATCCGAGGTTATTCACTGATCAGGGATTTAGACGAGCTTCTTGGAATAAAAATTCTGGCTTTAAATATTGATCTGAAATTGCCCAGCCCCTTGCGTGAATTATATTGGCCGCTAATCAGGGATATGTATCCTGGTGTCTTTATCGATTTCGGCAAAGTCTGGGATAGATCCTGGCCGGATCTCAAGGATTTCGATGTCAGTGCCGGTCTGGCAATAACATGGGAAGTGTGGGACTGGCTTGAGTATTTCTTCAATATGCGGTCCCTTCGGTTAGATTTCCCCTTGTGGATGAATCATGTTCCGCCTGGTGCCGCACAGACCGATTTTCGCTGGCTCATAAGACTAGATTTTAATTAAACCTGGTACAGGTATTGATAAAATGGCTTATAAATTTTAAATTGAAAATCCAATAAAAACTTGCATCTAATGACACAATCTCTGAAAAAAATTTTAATAGTGGATGACTCTGCCGTCATCCGGAAAGCGATTGAAAGATTTTTATCCGATTATCAGATTGAGGTTATCGGAAAAGCAAGTAACGGATTGATTGCTCTTGAGATGTTCCGCGAGTATCAGCCTGATATTGTAACTCTTGATATTACCATGCCTGGACTTGACGGATTCCAGATACTTAAAGAAATGGTAAAAATAAACAGATCAACCAAAATCATTGTAATCACAGCGCTGGCAGATAAAGCCACTGGCTTGCGCGCCCTCAAAAATGGCGCCAAAAGCTATCTTACCAAACCATTCGGTCCGGAAAAATTGAGGCATGCCATTTCGCGCTTATTGGAATAATTACCCACATTCTGACACCCTGTAACGTTTGTATTCTCTGGAATTTTTATCCATTCAGACAGCGCTGCTCCAAGTGATTGATCGGTTTTTTAAGCTCACTTCATTTCTGACAGATCATCGATCGCATAAATATTGCCAGGATTGTAATTTTAAACGAGAATAGTTGATAGCAGAAGTTTCTCCTCTGACCCAGAAAATACTTTTTAAGTTACCCCTATTTAAGTCGATTATTTCATAATAAATGAAGTGTTCCGCTGTTACTGTATTCAACATAGAAAGATTAGTGCAGCCTGATGATTATTGCAAATAAGTGCATAATTATAACCTTACAGCTATGGTTCCGGTTCACATATCTTGTGCCTGTAAAAAGCACTGCTCAGAATAATACCCTATGGTTACAACATCAATCTGCCACACGCGAATACTCTCAAAGCGCCGTCCACAGCTCAGCTCATGATATACAAAGCCTTTTTCGGCCTGCATACAGCACGGGTGGAATCCTTTTGTCTCTGTCAGAGCATGTTCAGGCCGGAATATAGATTGAGGTAAAAGTCACTTTGTACGATATTCAAGAATACAATGTATAGGAAGGAATTAACAGACTCGAACCTGTCATGTCCACAGGAGAGACCGGATGAATAATCACACGGTGATCGGTGTCGATATTGATGGAATCAATCTGCGCGTAGGTGCTGTTAAAGGTAATAAAACGATAAATTCTGCGATCTTTAAACTTTCAACCGGTCAGTCAAAAGAGTATATCCTGGGAGAGATAGCCAACGGTGTTGCCAGTGTTATGTCAACGGATATTGTTGGGATAGGTGTCGGCGTCCCGAGTATTGTAAACGTTGAGCAAGGGATTGTTTATGATGTGAACCGCCTCCCATCCTGGAAAGAAGTTCATTTAAAGTCGTTTTTGGAAGATAGGTTTCAGATTCCCGTTTACGTAAATAATGATGCGAATTGTTTTACGACCGGGGTAAAGTATTTTGGAGCAGGCACGGCATACGAAAATGTGGTTGGTTTGATTATTGGTGAAGGTATGGGTGCGGGAGTAATCCTGGGCGGAAAACTGCATTCCGGTTCGAATTGTGGTGTGGGCGAATTCGGAAAACTGGCGTTTCGTGAACATGACTATGAATATTATTGTAGCGTTAAATTTTTCAGTAATGAATATAAGAATACATTTGAAGAGACACTCGCACTGGCAGAGAAAGGTAATCGTTCTGCTTTGAAGGTATTTGAGAAATATGGGTATTATCTGGGTATAGCTATAAAAGCTATTGTTTATTCCATTGATCCGGATATCATCGTTCTGGGGGGTGCCATAAGCGGAGCATATGCATATTTCAAAGATTCGATGAATCTGCAGATGCGATCGTTTGCCTTCAGAAGGACCTTGGACCGGCTGCAGATAACCGTCGATACCCGGAACGATCTGACTCTGCTCGGCGCTGCTGCGCTGTATTATGATGCACAGCGGTCGAAGAAAATGGAAGAGCTTATTGCCGACCGCACGAAAGCGGAAACGGCATTGAAACACAGCGAAAAAAAGTATTTCCAGTTATTTAACAATATTTCCGATCCAATTTTTATCGTTGATAATGAAACCGGCAGGTTCATTAATTGCAATGAAAAGGTTGTAAAAAAAATATACGGCTACTCGCTCAAAAATTTACGCACCATGTCACCTGAAAACCTGCATCCGCCGGAGGAACGTCAGCAGATCCGGAATTTAACGTGGTTGAATTCCGGCCAGCTCAATCAGGTAAATACCCATATTACCAGAGAAGGCAGGCGTATGGAGGTGGACATCCATTCGAGTTTGATCGATTATGAAGGCAGAAAGGCCACCTTAAGCATCATCCGAGATATCACCAATCTGCAGCGGGTACAGCGAGAGGCGGATCGCCGGGCAACTCAGGCCGCCCTTATCAATGATATCGGTCAGCGTTTGAGCAGTGAACTCGATTTTGATACACTGCTTCAGGAAGTTGTCAAACTGATCTGTGATTCATTCGGATACTACTGCGTCATGCTGTTTCTGCTCGATGAGCAAAAAAGAACGTTACATCTCCGCTCGATCGCCGGCGGCTACGCGGAGATATTTAACTCTGATCTGGTGTTAAAGGTTAATGAAGGTATGACCGGGGCGGCAGTCAGAACACGTGAGCTGCAGATGACAGGCGATGTTTCAAAAAATCCCGATTATGTTAATAAAGCCGGGGAAATTACCAGATCAGAACTCACCGTCCCGATAATCAGCGGAAATAATGTTATCGGTGTTCTGGATCTGGAAAGTGATCAGCCCGATGCATTTGATCTGATCGATGCAGAATCTGCGGTGACACTAGCTACACAGATTGCCTCGGCGATCGAGAATGCACGTCTGTACAAATTATTGCAGCTCGAGCTTGAAGAGCGTAAAAAGGCTGAACAGGAGGCCCGGCATCGTGCTGCGCAGGCTGCACTGATCTATGAAGTCGGGCAACGGGTAAGCAGCGCTCTCGAACTCGACACCCTGTTATCAAAGATCGTGCATTCTGTCCAGGAAGCCTTCGATTATTATGGCGTCATGCTCCTGATGGTTGATGATACAAGAAAAAACCTTATTATGCGGTCAATTGCGGGCGGATATGCCAGGATATTTCCAGCCGATCTGACGATAAAAATGGGTGAGGGCATGATCGGGACCGCGGCAAAAACAAAAACTGTACAGTTAAGCGGTGATGTCGAAAAAAATCCTAATTATGTAAAAAAAGCGGAAGAAAGCACACGTTCCGAATTGTCGGTACCAATCGTCAGCGGGAGCAGAGTTATCGGTGTCCTGGATTTTCAAAGTGATAAGCTGAATGCTTTTAACGAATCCGATGTGGCATCGGCATGGACCTTGTCATCACAAATAGCTAACGCTATCGAGAATGCCCATCTCTACGAGAAGGTACAAAAGGAATTAAGAGAACGGCAGACGGCGGAGAAGGCTTTACGTATATCAAAAGATAATCTGCAACGGGCTAAACGGGAAACGGATCATATCCTCGAAAACGTGGAAGAAGGATTGTTTCTTTTGGATAAACATTTCGTTATCGGTACCCAGTATTCGCGTGCTTTGAGAAAGATCCTGGATGAGAAGGATCTCACCCGAAAAAATTTTATTCAGATCATGGATAATAAGGTATCGGCAAAAGACCGTGAGAGTATACAGCAATATCTTGAATTTATGTTCGATCCGGGAATCGACGAGCAGAGTATCAACGATCTGAATCCGATGTCTGAACTGGAGGTTCGTTTTAATGACTACGATCTACCAAAATATCTGGCATTTAAATTCCGCCGGATAGTATCCCGCAAGCGTATCACCGGATTGATCGCTACGGTGACCGATATAACCACCCGGGTTGAATTAACCCGCAAATTGGAGGAATCCAAGACCGAATCCAAGCGTCAGATGGATTGGCTGATGAGTATCCTGCATGTGGAGCCCCAGTTGCTCAAGGAATTCATCGATGGTGTTTATATTGAGATGAGTTATATTGACCGTCTGCTCAAGAACAACGAAGGCACGGCTTCCTATATACCTCTGCTTGAAAAAGTTTATCGCTCGATACATTTAATCAAAGGCAATGCGAGTATGCTTGATCTGACTATATTTGTTGAACGGGCGCATACATTAGAAGAAAAAATAGCCAGTATCCGTACTAAGGAAACCATAAAAAGCTCCGATTTCGTGCCGCTGGTTTTGCAGTTAGGACAGATTCGACATACGGTGAACGAATTAAACAACCTGATCGAACGCATCAGTAAGATTCATTCTCATTTTCGCCCAAAACGCAGCTACGAAAGTGAGCTGTTTATTCGTTCATTGCAGAATCTGGTTAAGAATCTCGCGAATGATCTGAATAAGCAAATCGTGTTTAATACGGACAAATTTGATGCTGCAAATATTCCTTACAACTATCGATTGACAACCCGTGAAATACTGATCCAAATGATTCGTAATGCAATTTATCACGGTATAGAATCCCATACCGAACGTAAACGGGCAGGCAAGAATCCGGCCGGTGTGATTGAAATTAAAACGGGAAGTCAGGATGGTTTTTTTAGTTTCTCCATCTATGATGATGGGCGGGGGATCCAGATCGACCGGCTGCGTGAAAAGGCCCGTAAAATTGGACTATGGAGCGATGCAGAGATCGATGGTTGGAATAATGATCAGGTTGCACAGTTGGTTTTCTATACCGGTATTTCCACACTGGATTCGGCAAACCTTGTGGCTGGCAGGGGAATAGGTATGGATCTGGTCCGGGACCGCATAAATCATTTGAAGGGCTCGATAGAAATTAAATTTCAACCGGGAAGATTTTGTGAGTTCAATATAACATTACCCTTCAAAAATAAGGTCAGCCGGGGGAAAAAACAGGTAAAAACCACAATGGAAATTGCCATATAAATATTACTGGGTGTCGCTAAAGAATGTCTTGCTTCATACGAACTATAGGTTTAACGTGATATCTGGTATTAACTTGATATACGGAGATTACCGAATGGAGGTAATAAAATGAATAAAAAAATCAAACTCATGATTGTCGATGACTCCCTTATTATTCGTGAAGCTATCCATAAACATTTAAGGGGCTTCAATATTGAGGTTGTGGGCACTGCAGAAGATGGTAAAATTGCGCTCGATGTATTTAAAAAGGTCGATCCGGATGTTGTTACCCTGGATATTACTATGCCGGAACTGGATGGCCTGACGGTTCTGGAGGAGATGCTGAAATTAAAGAAGGATGTAAAGGTGATGGTGGTTACCGCCCTTTCAGATAAGGCAACCGGTCTGAAAGCCATTAAACTTGGTGCCAAAAGTTTTCTGCCAAAACCGTTCACCCCCGAGAAACTGCGGGATTCCTTTCAGCGTCTGCTTGCACAATATTAATCAGGAGAACCTAGAAATGAATGAGACCGATCTGCACTTCTTCATTGATAGCACGATGAACTACTTTGAAGAAATAACCAATGAAAAAGCCAGTGCCGGTATTCCTTACATTAAAGATGAAGAACCAGTAGTTCTCGAATATACCGGAATTATCGGGATTTCCGGCAAGCGTAAAGGCAGTGTTTACATTACGACCAATGAGGCGATGCTGAGGGAAATAGCCCAGATCATCCTCGGAATGGAGGATATTCAAAGTGAGGATTTTAAGGACCTGGTAGGGGAAATTGCCAATACCATTTCCGGAAACGTCCGCCAGGCGTATGGCAGTGATTTTATGATCTCTGTCCCGGTAGTGGTTGAAGGCAAAGCCAAAGATATCAAACTACCGGACAATATTCAGTCTTTTGTGGTTCCATTGACCTGGAAAGATTATAAATCATTTTTAGTCGTGTGCCTGGAATAAATTTAAGAATTCCGAAGCGCCGGTCGTAAGTTAATGGATAATATTACCCCTAACAGCAGTAAGGAAATAATTCTCCAAACTTTGGAAGAAGGGGTATTTTTTCTCAATTCGAAGCATGAAATTGAGGATGAATATTCAACAGCATTTGAAAATATTCTCGATCAAAGAGTCTCCAACGGGCAAAATTTCCTGGAATTATTAAAAAGCAGGGTGCCGGAAAACATCATTAACAACACAATTGAATTTCTCAATCTGATGTTCCGGGAGGATCTCGATGATGAAACAGTTAATGAACTCAATCCGCTCAGTACGGTCGAATTTCATTTCGAGAATCGCTGGGGATTGTGGACCTCATCCAAGTTCCTGTCCTTTAAATTCAAACGTGTCATCCAGGAAGATCGTATCGTCCGGTTGGTTGGGACAGTCAAAGATGTAACCAAGCCGGTTACTCTGACGAAGAAAATTGAAGAAATCGAGGAAACCACCACCCGCCAGATGGATTGGCTGGTAAATATTTTACGCGTGGCACCACCATTGCTGAAAGAATTTGTTGATGTATCCGAAACGGAACTGACTCAAATCGACAATGAAATGAAGCGGTTCAAAGGGACAGATGATACAAAGATTATCCTAACCAGAGTCATCAAATCAATCCATCAGATGGGTAATAATGCTTCATTGCTGAATCTGAACTTCTTTACTGATAAACTGCATGCTTTTGAACAGGAAATGCAGAACCTCCGAAAGAAAGAGAATATTGGCGGCAGTGATTTTGTCCCCGCTGTTATACAGCTGGGTGAAATTCGCCAGATGCTAAAGGATATTAAGAACCTGATGCAAAGATTCAAACATTATAGCCATACACTTCGTCCTACTCGACGATTCGAAGGGGGTCTGCTACTCCGAACGATCGAAAATCTGGTGGAAAAATTAGCACGTGAATTGAATAAACAAATCAAATTCAACACCGATAAATTTGACCATACACTTATTCCATATTCGCATCAGGAGATTTTCAGAGAATTCCTGATTATCCTGATTAAATTCTCAATATTTTACGGAATCGAAACGCCGGAAGATCGCCGATCAAATAATAAAAAACCGGAAGGCATACTAGAGGTTGAAACATTTGGTGAAAAACAGTTGTGCGGATTTAAACTGCGTCATGACGGACGTCTGGTCAGGATCGAGCGTCTGCTGCAAAAAACGATCGAAATGGTGCAATCCAAATCAGATCGCGACCATCCGATTGTTAGTGATCAGCTCGGTTCAGAGGTGATCCGACTGCTGTTTATGCCTAGTCTCGCAACACCCACATTGTCAGAAGCAGAATATATCCGGGAAATTTTTGGTGAGATGGAGATGGTGAAGAAAAAACTGAAAATGCACCGCGGGAAAATCAAAATCACTTTCACGAGTGAAAATTTTTGTGAATATACCATCTCCTTACCTGTAAATTGATGCATAATGTCGAATGGTTATGGTCAGATCTGGTTAATGAGATATTGCCAAACAGATGAGCCGGCGCCCGGAAGAATAATATTTTACTTATATTGAATGATATTATTTAATATCGTTGTACTCAGATGAACAAACGTATGCTCCAATTTAAAGATGCCTGGGAGATCCTGTCGGAAAACATCAGTGACGGGCTGCTCATCACAGAAGCTCAGAAGATTGTCGAATGCAATACCCGCCTGGTGGAAATGCTCGGTTATTCCCGTTCCGAGCTGCAAAAGATCCCTGTGGAAAGATTATTTGCAGGGCTTTCTTTGAACTTTCAGGACAGGTTATCCAAGCAGGCGGAACGGGCTGAAAAAAGCAGTACACGGCTAAAATCACATATGTATCATAAGGCTGGTCACAAGATCCATGTGGAGATCAATATCCGGATCCTGGCAGCGGGGGAGAAGCAGAATGCTATGATACTGGTCCACAAGTTGCCTGAACTCAGCGAGTCAGAGCAGCTTATATCTGGTAAGCAGCGCCACAGAACGCTCTGGGAATTTTCACCCAGTGGAATCATTCTTGAGGACGCCGAAGGAATAATTATTGATGTAAACCCGGCATTTTGCCGCTTTATGGGATACAACAGAGATGAACTGATCGGTAAACCGGTACATGTCCTGGCTCATCCTGAGAAACAATCGGAGGTAAGCGACAACATCCGTGAATTGCTGGCGGGAAAGATTTTGCGGCATTTCGCAAAAAGTATCGCCAAGGATGGATCAGTAAAATATATGGAACTGCATGAAACGAAAATCATAATGTCAAATGGCGAAGCCGGTATCTTAAGTATTGCAGTGGATGCAACCGAACAGATCAGGGCGGATGAAGAAAGACTTAAAAAAGAAAAGATGCAGTCAATACTCGAAATTGCCGGTGCGATTTGTCACGAGCTGCATCAGCCTATAACCGTGATGTCGGTTAACTGCGATCTTATTCTGATGGATCAGTTTCAAAAAGAAGAAATCTACGATAAAATCGAGGTCGTCAAAAAACAAATCAGTCGTATGACCGAAATCACAAAAAAATTAATGCACATTACCAAATATGAAACCCGTAAATATCTCAACGGTGCAAGCATAGTCGATATAGACCGGGCGACCGGTTATCATGATCCGGAATCCCCAGAAAACAAATAAAGCCCACCGCGATTATTATTGATTTTGTCATTTAGAATGATAGACATATTTGAATATTCCTTATTATGGAATAAATTTATATCATTGAATCGTTGACATCCCCTTCCACAAATCAATAAAATCAAGAACAAATGGAGAGGTATATGATGGATAATGTTGATGTTTTGGCTCAGAAAGGAATGGAGCTGCTCCTCGATTTTGGTCCCAAAGTCATTTATGCTCTGATCACGCTGATCGTCGGTCTTTGGCTCATTCGGATTGTAATCCGTACTTTTAAGAAGGCCATGGAACGAAGCAAAATGGACCCATCGCTGAGCAAGTTCATGGGTAGTTTTATATCTATCCTGCTCAAGATTCTGCTTCTGATTACCGTGGCTACGATGCTCGGTATTGAGGCGACGTCCTTTATTGCCATGCTTGGGGCAGCAGGTCTGGCTGTGGGACTTGCCCTCCAGGGAAGTCTCGCCAACTTTGCCGGTGGTGTCCTGATACTCGTATTCAAACCGTTCAAGGTCGGTGATTTTATTGATGCCCAGGGATTTCTTGGCACGGTTGATTCCATCCAGGTATTAAATACAGTCCTGAAAACCCCGGACAATAAGACGATAATTATGCCAAACGGCACGCTGGCCAATGGGAGTATCGTTAACTTCACCACTGAGGAAAATCGCCGCGTAGATATGACTTTCGGAATCGGTTATGGGGATGACATCGGCAAGGCAAAAGAGGTGCTTAAACGCCTGATAAAAGACGACCAGCGCATCATGAATGATCCGGAGCCGGTTGTTGTTGTGAGCGGGTTAGGCGAGAGCTCGGTAGATTTTACGGTTCGTGTGTGGAGTAAAGCATCCGATTATTGGGGCATTTATTTCGATATGCAGGAAAAGGTTAAAATGGCGTTCGACGGGGAGGGCATATCCATTCCGTTCCCTCAGCGCGATGTTCATCTTTACCAGGAAAAACAGGCATGAATCGTAACAAAAGAAGTATCGTTCGGACGGGAATCGTGATATTGACTGGTGTATATCTCACCGGTTGTGCCAATCTGGCCCAGATTCTAAACCAGATGGATGTGCAGAAACCCGTGGTTACCATGAAATCGGTGGACCTCACCGCGTTATCCTTGGAGACGGCCGACCTGCAATTCACTCTTGAAATAAACAATCCGAATAGTTTTGGCATAAATCTTGCCGGTTTTGACTACCAGCTGGATATCAATCAACATCCGTTTTTGAACGGAGACCAGCCGGATAAAATCGAAATTGGTGGGCGAAACAGCAGCCTGCTCGATGTGCCGGTTACAATAAACTATATTCGTCTTTTTGATGCCGTACGGGACCTTCTCGAAAATAAAAAGGCTGATTACAAGGTCGATTTCGGATTCAAATTCGATTTACCGGTACTGGGCAATACGCGAATTCCGGTCAGCCATTCAGGTTCCATCCCGGTGCCAAAAATTCCGGAGCTAAGTGTTTCTTCTCTGAAGGTAAAAAACATCGGGCTTACCGGTGCTGACCTGGAACTGATCATAAAAATTGAAAATCCTAACATTTTCGGTTTTGATCTGAACGATCTCAATTATAATTTCAGTGTCAACGGTAATCGCTGGATCCAGGGCAGGGAATCTGTTATCGGTGACATAGGTCCTGGCGGGCAAAGTTTAATGAGTATACCGATATCTCTGAACTTCCTGCAAATAGGCCGTTCGGTGGCGGACCTGATCAGCGGTGGCGACGAACTGAATTATCTATTGACGGGGAATGTGGATGTGAGCGGAAAAGAAATACCGCTTCAGATTAAAGGATTAAATTTCAACCGCGACGGGAAAATTAATCTGGAAAAATAAGTTCTACGGGAGGATCTATGCACAAATTCATCGTGTTTTTATTCATGCTGTTGTTTACTGCCGCAGTGTATGCTCAGGAGGATGAAAAAAAAGAGCCGGAACTCGGCTGGAGCGAGGATGTAATATTTAATCTCAGTTTTACGCAGAATAGTTTTGACAACTGGAATCAGGGTGGTGACAATTCCTGGGCCTGGCAGACCGACCTTTTGCCCAAATTTATATACCGGCAGGAGAATTATGAATGGGAGAATCTGGGAAAGTTTTCCTATGGCAAATCAAAAGTAGCAGATCAGGATGCACGTAAAGCATCCGACGAAATAAAACTGGAAAGCTCGTATACCTATAAACTTTACGAGCAAATTAATCCTTATGTCGCGGTAAAAGCTCAGACCCAGTTTACCGCGGGATATGAATATTCCGATACATCCCGGGTCGAAATATCAAATTTTATGGATCCGGGTTATCTGCAGGAAAGCATCGGAGCCGGCTGGACGCCCAATGAACAATTCAGAACACGCTTGGGTGTCGCTTTTAAGCAGACATTTACCGATAAGTATGCCGGCCGCTATGCGCTTGGTGAGACTTTCCGCTCGGAAATCGGAGCTGAATCAGTTACTGATCTGGAATTAAAAATGAGCGAAACGATAACCTACACCGGAAGGCTTTCACTTTTCTCCAATATGAAGAGATTTGATGAGATCGATGCCGATTGGGATAATCTGTTTAAGGGAAAGTTAACCGATATTATCAATGTAACGTTCACCTTCCGGCTTTTTTATGACCGGGATGTTTCCGCCAAACGGCAGCTTAAACAGACTCTGGCTGTGGGATTGTCTTTCGATCTCATCTAACAGGAGGGGCATATGCCCCTTTTGTTATTTCAGCATAGTTACCCGGATTGCACCACGGAAATCACCCAAACTGTAGCCAGCGGCCTTATCTTCAGGGTAAATTCTGTTAATGGCGGCAACAACATTGGAATCCATTTTATCAATTTGCCCGTGACAGTTCAGACACAGAGGCTGAACAGCCAGCGGCTGGTAAAACCGCAAATCACCCTCGGACTTAATGATATGGTAAGCAGGAAGGCTATCATGTTTAACCAGGTATTCCCTGAAATAGGCAAAGGCTTCCTGGTCTGTTGCATCCAGTGCATTGTGCGGATTTCTGTGTTTATCAGAAACACGGCGCATATCTGTAATACTATCGGATTGTGCGTCAATCTGTGTAGTAAGCGTAAGGGCTTTCTGATTGCATACATTGATCGCACCTGCAATTCCGCTGTCAGCAATGGCAGTCATAAGGGCTCCCTTGAGAGACTGCATCAGCTTCTGTGATGCTGCTTTACCGGTATTGACATACGTTTGATCCGGATCGGGCTCTTTCTCACACCCGACCAATAAAAGAACGATCATGGCACTCACTGAAATAGTTCTCGCTATACCCATAATCCAATCTCCTGTTAATGATAAATTTTTATTGTCCGGTTTCTGACGAAATCATTTGTAATACTCTCTGATGCCCACTGCATAGTGCCTGCTGAAAAATCCCGCACCCCTGATCTTTGATCCACTAAAATAATCTGCTAAATCCCATACCAAGATAAAAGAGCCGCCGGTCGATTCTCTGTATGAGGTCCACACGCAACAGATCAAAGATACCGCTGATCGAGAGTCCGATCTCATGGTGAAATGTATTGATATAGCGGTAGTCGTGAGCCAGATTATCCAACCGGTCATCAGATATCCACGAGCGTGCGTGTCCGCCGAATACAATCAGAGAAATACCGTTTTTGTATAGAACATCGAGTTCGAGTAGTTCAAAAGGAACCGTACGGAAATTGTGCTCCCAGAAAACCGCCAGATACTTTTCGCCTTCATAAGGCCGGTTACGCAGGGATTTCAAGGCTCCGAATGGTCCAAATGCCGTCAATCCGGCATCGACTATTCCAAACCGCTGTATGGGTAACAACCCACGCGACGCACCACAGGCAACATGTATATCAAAAACGTTGGGCAATAATCGCCGCGTAAGAAAAGTATTTAGCCGCCAATCCAGCTCTAACTCAATAGTTGAAAAATCAAAATTACCGGACAACGATTTTTCAAATCTAATATAAAACCGTTTCTGCCCAACTATTCCGTAAGGGATGTAGCTTGAGCCGTACTGAACAGTAAACTCTATTGAACGTAAAATCCCTTCTTCAATTGGTGGATTTGGCCTTTGTTCGAAATCAGAAAAAACCATATTAAAATCGGTCGTTTTTTGAAGCGAACGGTGTTCCTGGAAATGACCGGCTATTCCAAATTCGGTATTCATCGCACCCCAGTTGTATTGCAAAAATACTTTTGCCGATTTGTTCCAGAAATAATCAAAATAATCGTCGAGGGCTGCCAGGGGCAGGAAGCTGGTAATAGTTCTTGAGTAACTGACTGACCGGTAACGGATATCAGATGCTGTGCTCAGCAGGAATCCAATGCTCAGGTTCAATTTGGTGAACGGGCTGATATGACTGCCAAATGTATAGCTGCCGCGTCCCAGACCGGTGTTGTATGCAGCGGAACTTTCAACTGACAGAATACCGCCGGGATCCCAGCTCAGTACCGCACCGATGTGCCATCCGTCGACCCGGTTATACCAGATCTCCGGGCTGAAATAATCGAGAACTCCCCTGGCGGAAGAATCGCTCTTTGTCTCATCGTTGATTTCTATAAACCTTGCTAAAAAACCGCTTGGTTTAAATGCTTTCACCAGCGTCGCGCTGCTGTCCAGTGTTTGATATGCGCCGCTTTCCCGATCCGAAAGTGGTATCGGATTCGGGTGAGCCGCTTCGATTGCCAGCGTATCTACGGCCAACGTATCCATGCTCAAAAAGTTATCCCTGGCATAAAGCGAATCGGGAAGATGAATATTGATCTGATAATCACTCAAGCCGGCAATTCGTTTATAGATGATTTTGGGAAATTCCAAACCGGGGAATGCAATTTTAATGGCGCCTGTAACCCAGAGGTCAACCGGCAGCCAGAATTTTTGGCCGAAATTTGTGAATTTTTGCCGGTAGGACAGATCCCAGGCTTTAATCGGCGGCGGGAAAAGAATACTCTCACTGGGTTTCAAATCGGCTGAAAATAAAGCATATTCATGATCCAATACAGTCAACTCACCGGTAAATGTCGGTTGTAACCGACTGATTGGTATCACCCTGATGTGGTAAATGGTCGTGGTATCTATCTTGCTCATTTTTTCCAGCTGATATTCGTAAAAATCAAAGGCATCCGGATGTGTCGGTCCGATGACCGTAAAGCCATTGATTTCCACATCATCGTCATAAAGGTTGGGAATATAGCTGGCAAAGGCAAAATTCTGGTCCTGCGTCAGATTACTGGATTGCCGTTTGGATTTTATGATCTCACGCGGTCCCCGCTCCGAATCCCAGAACAAATCCGAACTGCTTTCAGAGATAGAGACAATGCCGGAATCATTTTCAAGAACCAGCCGGCTATAAGCGGCAGCCTGATAGGTCTGGATGTCTTTAATCCACTCCTGTTTACGCCGGATAACCTCACGCATTATTTGCATTCCGGGATCTTCGGCAATAACCACAATCGGTTCAGCTTCAAAAATGACCGGATCGAGTTCGACCAGAAATTCACGGTAAATCTGTCCGGTGAGCGATACCGTTTTTGTCTGGTAACCGATGTAACTTATGATCAGTTCGACCGGAAACTGTTTGATTTCCAGCTGAAAACGCCCGTTTTCGTTCGAGATCGTACCGCGATATGTTCCTGCGATCTGGACATTCGCGGCGACAAGTGGCACGCCGGTTTGACTGTCGAGCACCCTGCCTTTGAACAGATAATCCTGCCCGATAACGGTATCGACAAAAAAGAACAGAAATCCCAGTATCCCCAAGATGATTTTTGCATTTGTCTGTCTCAAACTAATCGATCCATCAATAATTGCCGTTATTTGCCGGTTTCAATTTGTATGTCATAAATCTTCGAAATGAATTTTCTTCTGATATCTTCATCCGGACAGTAATGCTGAAAATGATTTCAAACGTGATGTCACCAGTCATGTCCTGATAATGCTCAGCAATGAATTGCAAAATGGCATCGACTTCCGCCTGAAAGGCAAATTCAATGGCCTTTTTATAGCGCTGATTATCATAGATCGTAGCCATGTTTAAAACATCTGTGATAACCACTCCATCATAATATATCGTATTCCGGAGCAGATCCGCTATGATGTTCTTCGAAAGGGTGGCGGGATAGTGAGTGAGCATGATATATCCGTTTAGAACCGCATCTGTCCGATTGTATGCTCCGGCGTGTAAGCGGTCATGATCAGGCATTATAGTGTGCTATCTTTATTCGGCATCGAAGAGCATAACCGGTCATGATTCTTGACAGTAAACGAGCCAACAGTTGCATCAGTGATAAAAATAATTGGTATTGTTGATTGTTTGAACACTGGTTAAAATTTGGTTCCATCCATGGTGTATCAACCAAACCGGATTAATTTCGGTACCATGAAAAAATACCAGAATTGACCCATAAGTGCAATCAGAATTAATAAAAAGTTTCACAAGGTTGTATTGATATTTAATTTTTTGAGCGCTAAATTCAAAGTTTATTTAATATATCGGTTTCCAAATAAACGGGTGGAGGATAAATGTCTGAAAAGTATGTCTACACCTTTGGCGACGGAAAGGCTGAAGGTCGTGCAGATATGAAATTATTGCTTGGTGGAAAAGGTGCAAATCTTGCAGAAATGTCCAATCTTGGAATACCCGTACCTGCCGGTTTTACTATTTCTACTAAGGTATGCAGTGATTTTTATAACAATGGCGGTAAATACAATGATCCGGTTGTCGAGCAGGTTAAAAATGGCGTCCAACACATTGAAAAAATCATGGGGGCCAAATTCGGTGACAACAGCAATCCGCTGCTCGTATCCGTACGCTCCGGTGCGCCGGCATCGATGCCCGGAATGATGGATACGGTACTTAATCTCGGCCTGAACGACGATACGATCAAGGGCATTACCGCACAATCGAATAACGAACGGTTCGGATGGGACTCTTATCGCCGGTTTATCCAGATGTATGGGGATGTGGTTATGGAAATGAAGCCGGAATCCAAGGAGGAGGAAGATCCTTTCGAAGTGATCATTCAGGAAATGAAAGACAGCAAAGCACTGAAGCTGGACACCGAAATGACAGCTGAGGATCTGAAACAGCTGGTATCCCATTTTAAACAGGCCATCAAGAAGCGTACCGGCAAGGATTTTCCAACCGATCCATGGGAGCAGCTCTGGGGGGCGATCAGCGCAGTTTTTAGGTCATGGAACAATCCGCGGGCCTTGACCTACCGTAAATTGAATAACATCCCTGCTAACTGGGGAACTGCAGTAAACGTCCAATCAATGGTCTATGGAAATATGGGTGACGACTGTGCAACCGGTGTGGCTTTTACGCGTGATCCGGCCACCGGCGTCAAGAAATTTTATGGCGAGTATCTGGTCAATGCCCAGGGTGAAGATGTTGTAGCCGGGATCCGCAACCCGCAACCGGTCGACGAATCGACAAAAACCGGTGCAGATCAGGTCACGTTGGAATCGTTAATGCCGGAAGCTTACAGGGAATTGGATCGTATATATAACCTGCTTGAAAGACATTACCGCGATATGCAGGACATAGAATTTACGATCCAGAAAGGAAAGCTTTGGATGCTGCAGACCCGTAATGGTAAACGTACAGCAGAAGCTGCGGTCCGGATTGCGGTTGAAATGGTAGAGGAGGGTTTGATCGATGAACAAACGGCGATTATGCGGATTCAGCCGGAGCAGATCGATCAATTGCTCCATCCCAAGTTCGATCCTTCCGCCAGTAAAAAGGTCATCGCAAAGGGTTTACCTGCATCACCGGGTGCTGCGACCGGCCGGATCGTATTCCATGCTGACGACGCGGAAGAGTGGTTTGAACGTGGCGAGCAGGTCATACTTGTGCGGATTGAAACTTCACCGGAAGATATTGGAGGAATGAATGTTGCCCAGGGCATCCTGACTTCCCGGGGTGGAATGACTTCGCATGCAGCGGTTGTCGCCCGCGGCATGGGTACCTGTTGCGTCGCCGGTTGTTCCGATCTGAATATCAGTTATAAGAATAAAACAATCAGTGTGAACGGGATTACCCTGAAAGAAGGGGACTGGATCTCACTGGATGGCTCCAAAGGTGAGGTGATCGAAGGAAAGGTGCCAACCGTTACACCGGAGCTTTCCGGTAATTTTGGTAAAATCATGGCATGGGCTGACAAGAAGCGCCGTCTAAAGGTGCGCACCAATGCAGATACACCGCATGATTCCGAAGTGGCCCGTAACTTCGGAGCGGAAGGGATTGGATTGTGCCGTACTGAACATATGTTCTTCGAAGGGGATCGTATCAGGGCGGTACGTGAGATGATTCTGGCGAATAACGAAGCCGGCCGGCGGAAAGCGCTCGCAAAACTTCTGCCCTATCAAAAAGAAGATTTTTACGGTATTTTCAAAGCGATGCATGATCTTCCGGTCACAATTAGAACCCTTGATCCACCGCTGCATGAATTTCTGCCGAATGATGAAAAATCACAGCAGGAAATGGCGGATGAAATGGGTATTTCTCGCGAGGAAGTCCAGCAAAAGGTGGATTCTCTGCATGAATTGAACCCAATGCTCGGGCACCGGGGCTGCCGTCTCGGAATAACATATCCTGAAATTACCGAAATGCAGGCCCGCGCGATAATGGAAGCTGCCTGTCAACTTACCAAGGAAGGAATTAAAGTATATCCGGAAATCATGATCCCCCTTGTCGGTACAAGGGCGGAGCTGGCAAACCAGAAGGAAGTGGTGAAACGTGTTGCGGATGAAGTCCAGAAGGAATTCGGTGTAAAAGTCGATTATCTTGTAGGGACGATGATCGAGATCCCAAGAGCCGCTCTTACCGCCGATGAAGTCGCCGAGGAAGCGGAATTTTTCTCATTCGGTACCAATGATTTAACCCAGATGGCCTTTGGCTATTCACGCGATGATGCCGGAAAATTTCTACGTGAATATATAGAAGGTGGTATTCTTCCGGAAGATCCGTTCCAGGTATTGGATCAAACGGGTGTTGGACAATTGGTGGAAATCGCAGTGAAAAAGGGCCGCCAGACACGCAAAGACATGAAAATCGGTATATGCGGTGAGCATGGTGGAGAACCAAAATCAGTTGCATTCTGCCACCGGGTAGGTATGAATTATGTCAGTTGTTCACCATACCGCGTGCCCATTGCCCGCCTTGCTGCGGCACAGGAGGCAATTCGCACTGAATCGAAATGAGCAAAAAAAGATTCCAGAACAGCCGGGTTCCAGCCGGCTGTTCTGTTTAGAATGATCAAATTGTGATCCACAGCATCCATGAAGTGAATCATCGATCGTATTGTCCTGACTACGTATCCAAAATTTTTATGTACAGAAACATGTCGTATGTCTCTTCCTGCCCCGTTACTGGAATGAGTCAATCCGCAGTCGCATTTAATTCTGTTTATATTAACCAAGTATTCAGACAATTTGAAAAAAGTGATAACCCGAGGTCAGGATTATCAGTATCCAATCGATATTCAGGTACAGATTATTTCTACACTGATGATTCTTATGACTGCTCCTGACATGCAATTATCTAATTTAAATTGACTCCGTGTATTTTGCGGCTGATAATCCATATAAGATAATTCCATTGTCTTGATCCATATTTCACGTTATATTTTTTATCCATGAATAAAGTACTGATCATTCATACCGGTGGTACGTTTGGTATGTCGCCGGCGGACCCGGCAAAAACATTACGACCCGGAAACCTGGAGGCAGCAATCGAAAAGCATTTACCCGCATTGAATTCGATTGCCCAAATTGATATTCGTATACCGTTCAATCTGGATAGTTCCAATATCGGGCCGGAACAGTGGCTCGAAATGCATCGGATTGTTGCGGAGAATGAGGCAGAATACGATGGATTTGTATTGATCCATGGTACCGATACCCTGGTGTATACGGCGGCAGCCCTTTCATATACACTCGCTGATTTTAAAAAGCCGGTGATTCTGACCGGTTCACAGAGACCGCTTTCAGCCATAAGATCCGATGCCCGGAGTAATCTGATCAATGCAGTGGAATTGGCCACGATGCCGATTCCGGAGGTAGCGATTTGCTTTGACAATAAACTATATCGTGGAAATCGCACGAAGAAGATCAGTATTGAAAGTTATCAAGGCTTTGAGTCGCCAAATTACCCGCTTTTGGCGACAATTGGATTGAAAATTCATTTACGCCCGGAAAATTTTTTCACAAAGCGCACACCTGTTAAATTTAAACCAATTTTCGATCTGGAAGTCAGTATTATTCACCTGTTTCCGGGTATTAAAACGAAGATGTTTCAATATTTGTTAGAGAAACCGATCCGGTCGCTCATCATTGCAGGATTTGGGTCCGGAAACTTTCCGATGTACGATAATCAGTGGAATAGTTTTATCACCGAGTGCATTGCATCGGGTAAACTTGTCTGTATCACCAGTCAGTCACCGCACGGACGGATTGATCTGAACCTGTATGAAATCGGAAAACAGGCTCTAAATGCAGGGGCCGTCGGACTGGATGATATGACCCTGGAGGCCTCAATCGTTAAATTAATGCTGCTGCAGGGCAATTACGATGATCCGCAAAAGATAAAATCCCTGCTTGGTGTTTCAATCGCAGGCGAAGTGACGGAAGAAAAATGATCAAGCGGATTTTCTCCGGCCGAAAATGTGAACGAATCGTGTTTTCGCATGATTATTATCATGGTATGCTCGATGCGCATGCCAATGCTGCCTTTGATGCCATGAAGTTTAAAAAAATCCGCGATCTGCTGATTGCTAAAAACCTGATAAACCGTAAAGAGATCCTGATTCCGGGCATGGTAAGCTATGAAGACATGGGACTGGTCCATACAAAATCCTATCTGAAACGTATCCAGAATCCATTGAATGTCGCCCATGATCTGAAAATTGATACGATCGATCCCTGGGATACACATGTCCTCGAATTTTTCAGGGTGGTTGCCGGGGGTACCATCATGGCAGCAGAATTCGCTTATGCGCATCGATGCACTGTCTTTAATCTTGGAGGGGGATTTCACCACGCACATGCCGACAGAGCGGGTGGGTTCTGCCTGATCAATGATGTGGCTATTGCGATCCGTAAATTGCAACTGTTCCGAAATGTCGGAAAGGTTTTAATCGTTGACCTAGATTATCACGAGGGTGACGGGAACCTCACGATTTTTAAAAATCAACCGGAGGTATTCACTTTTTCGATACATGCGAGCGATTGGCTTGAGATAAACAAACGCAATAACCGCGATATTCCTTTACCGGCTAACTGCAGCGGTGAGCAATATATGCGTATTTTACAGGATGAGTTACCGTCCATTTGCGCCGGTTTTTTACCCGAGATAGTGTTCTATATTGCCGGCTCAGATCCTTATGAGGCGGATGCTCTCGGTGATCTCAACCTGACCAGGGAGGAAATGCTTTTACGCAATATGTTTGTTTATAAATGTGTCAGAGAGCACGAAATACCTCTGGTTGTTGTAGCCGGTGGCGGTTATGGTACTGAAAGTTGGCAAATATATTATGATTTTATCGAAAATGTTTTACGGCAAAGAAAATGAAACGGTATAACAAATTCTGGCGGATCGCAAAGCGCCTGCATAAGGAACAATTGCAGCATACCCCGGCAGGGGATTTGAGTTTTTCCGACGAGGACCTTTTTCAACTGGATATCGGTAAACGGGGCGGTGACCTGTTTCTCGGCTTTTATTCAAAAGAGGGGATACGGCTGGCACTGGAAAAATATGGTATTTATAAACTGCTCGAAAAAAAAGGTTTCTCGGCACTAAAAACGGAGGTGGATACATCTGAACCGTATAAGCATCGTATTATGATCTACCGGGAGATTAAAAATCAGAAAAATCTGATTATTGAGCTGGTATTACGCAAACAATTTGTCAATCTGAATATGCCTTTCAACTGTGAGCTAAACGGCAGGCACTATAGCAATCTGGCCATTGACTGGCTGAGAATTCAAAATCCGGATGGCATATTCACGACAAATAGACCCCAGTTACCGGGGCAATTATATCCTGGTTTGGGATTGGGATGGGCAGTTTTAGAGTTGCTCCTGATTGTCTGCTGGCGCCTCAAACTGGCTGGTCTGGTCAATATTCCCGATCACTATCACAATGCCTACATATATTCAAAGGTCTTTTATTATGTGAATCCGGATGTGCAGGCTCAGTTTGAAACACTAAGACGCACATTCCGGGATATGCCATTAAATAAAATATCATGGGGGGTTGAGTGGGGGTGCGTTTACGATGTAAATTTGAATCAAACGTTTAAATGGTTGGTGAATCAGCAAATCATTCCGATTGATCAGGGACTTAAGCAGGTGTTTAGCGGAAACAGCTATAAAAATTTTGTTAAAGAACGGATGCGCTATTATAATTTTGTTTTTGATGAATCGAAATATTTGGAATGTACAAAAAAATACAGCAAAAAGCAGTTGGAGAAATACATATGAAGATTAAAGCGACTCAATTACGACGGGGCATGATTATCGAATACAATGATGATCTATACCGGCTGACCGATGTGTTCCACAATACCCCCGGAAAAGGACAGGCGTCGGTACAGACAAAAATGAAGAATATACGGACCGGTGTCAATGCCGAAAAAAGGTTCAGAAGTGACGAAACCACGATAAAGGCCTCCCTGGAAAGCAAAGAAATGGAATTTCTGTACCAGGATGGCGACGATTATTTTTTTATGGATACCACAACCTTCGAACAGCTGCCACTAAGGCAGGAGTTATTGGAGGATAGTATTTATTATCTGACACCCAATCTTAAAGTTACGGTCAATTTCTATCAGAACAACCCGGTAAGTATTGAACTGCCCGGTTCGGTTGAATTACAGATAGTAGAGACCGAACCGACGCTCAAGGGTGCAACCGTGACATCTTCTTATAAGCCTGCCGTGACCGAAACCGGTTTGAAAATCCAGATCCCACCTTTTATTTCAGAAGGTGAAATGATCAGGGTCGATACGAGCGACGGTAAGTATCTGGAACGTGTTAAGTAAGTTTGCATATAACTCTATATGAACACATTGGTATATTCCAGATTCTTTAATATTCATATTGAATTCAAATATGAATATATATAAATTATAAGTTCATGCTAAAAATGAATTTGTAGAAGGAGATAAGCAGGTGAAGCGATTATTGGCAACACTATTTGTTCTGATTTTGGGTGCTCAACTTGGATTGGCGCAGAATTCACAAAGTGCAAGAAGTCCAGAGGCTGGTAACGCCTATAATAAGGGATTGGATTTTGCACGTAAAGGAAATTTTAGGGAAGCATTACCGCAATTCCAGGCTGCCGTTAAAGCTGATCCGCAGTTTCAGGAAGCCTATTATATGCTGGGGGTTACGCAAAAGCGGTTATCCAGTGATAATGATGCCGCAGTAAGTTTCAGGAAAGCGATTGAGATTGACAGCAAATTTGAAAATGCCTATATCGCATTGGGCAACCTGCAGTCTGATCAGCAAGATTTTGAATCTGCGATAAATACCTTCAATGCGGTACTGGCCTTCAATGACCAGTCTGCTAAAGCCTATTTCGGTGTCGGTAATGTATACTATGAAACAAAAAAATATCCGCAGGCAATTGATGCTCTGCAAAAGGCCGTAGCCCTGGATCCATCATACGATATCGCGTATAATGTACTCGGGATAAGTTTGCAGCAGGAAAACCGGCTCAACGAAGCAGCTGATGCCTTTGCCGCGGGAATCAAGGCTACCAATAAAAACTCCCGCCAGGGTAACTATTATTTTCGGCTCGGTAATGTTTACCTCAAAATGAAAAAATTTAATGAAGCCGAATCTGCATTTCAAAATGCCCTTAAATTTTCTAAATCGCAAAGCATAGTCGGTGGAGCGAATTTTGGATTGGGAGAGGTATATAAAAATCTGGGTCAGAAAAATCAGGCGATCGAGTATTTCAGAAAGGCTGCCAGAAATCGTGACTGGAAGCAGGCAGCCGACTATGAGATCGATATGCTTCAAAATCCGGAGAAATATGCGTATTGATTCTGCAGATAAAATCTTACTAAGCGGATACGGGGCGGAGGAAGGGGGCGCAGCGTGCCGGAACCTGGTTGCCTGGCCGCTCTGTCACCTGATTGTTTTGCGGCCATCTTTATCTTACCGATTTTGTGCATATTAATAAATACATTATAACCTAATTTGAAGGAGGGACAGGTTAATTTATGATTACAGTTAAGGTACGTGACAACGAACCCTTTGAAAAGGCGTTCAAACGATTTACAAAAGCATGTGAAAAATCCGGATTAATGTCAGAGATTAAAAAGCATCAACACTTTGAAAAACCGAGCGAACAACGCAAACGCAAAATGAACGCCGCCAGACGAAAAATGCGCAAACTTATGGCTGAATCACGATAATGAAACTGGAAGATCGACTTTTTGAAGATATGAAAACGGCCATGAAGGCCGGTCGTAAGGAGGAACTCGCAACTATCCGGATGGTGCGGGCGCAGCTTAAAGAGGCCCGCATCACTAAAAGGGCAGACCTTACCGATGAGGATGTGATCTCTGCCCTGCAGCAAGCCGCAAAACGACGTCGAGAAGCTATTGATCTGTATGTGATAGGAAACCGGCAGGATCTTGTGGAAAAAGAAAAAAACGAACTTAAGATTATTGAAAAATATCTGCCGGAGCAGCTCTCTGAAGATGATATTAAATCTGTGATCAAACAAAACATTGAAAAACTTGGAATTACGAGTGAGAAGGATATCGGCAAACTTATGGGGACTTTGATGAGCCAGCTCAAAGGCAAAGCCGATGGAAAAGTGGTTCAGCAATTGGCCAGAACTGCACTCGCTAACCTTTCTCAATGAACACAATCGATGTTGTAATTCTTGTTTTTATCCTTTTTTTTACCATTCGTGGTCTGTTTCGTGGTTTCATTCTTGAATTCAGTACGCTCATTGGCCTGATTGTAGGCTATCTTGCCGGAATAACCTATCTTGGGTTTTTATCAAATCTGCTGCAAACATGGATGCCATCCGTCCCGGTGTCTATACTTAACATTATCAGCTTTTCAGTTATATTTATTACCATTAACATCCTTTTAAAAATAGCCGCCAACCTGATCACCAAAACCCTGAAATTTGCTATGCTTGGCTGGTTGAACCGCTTACTGGGGGCACTGTTCGGTTTGACCAAAAGCGTGCTGATCCTGAGTATCCTTGTGTTTTTGATCAGTCTTATCCCATGGTCCGGGGATTTATTTTCAAATACCGGTGCAGAGGAAAGCGTGTTATTTCCGATGTTAGAATTTCTAGGTCCAGAATTATATGCGCAGATCCAGATTGTCGTTGATGTGATCTCAAACAAATAAATGTTTCTGTATGCGAAATTTCGAAGAATTAAGATATCATCTCGAGTTCGATAAGATTCTTGAAATTATCAGTTCCAAATGTTTCAGCGAACTTGGCAGAATCCGCCTGCAAAACAGCCGGCCGTTCACCGACCGCGCTGAACTGGTTGAGTCACTGGGAAGAGTTCATGAAGCCAAGGAAATTTTAGACCACGATGCAGCATTGCCAATCTGGGCGTTTACCGATATCCGGATTCTGCTGAAAAAAATTGAACCAATGGAAAGTTATCTGGATCCTGAAGAATGTCAGCAAATCCTGAATCTGATAGACATAGCCCAGGAACTGGCAAAATTCTTTAAACAACGCCTTGGTAAATATCCCAATCTGGAAAAACTTAGTGCCCGGATAAATACTCTCGATAATATCAAAAAACTGATTAACAATACGATTGAACCATCCGGCACTATATTTGACAATGCCAGCCCGGAATTGAAGTCGATCAGACAACAGATATCCATAATCAGTAAACAGATACATATCCGGCTCGAGCGAATTCTTAAGAAACAGGCGGAATACCTGCAGGAAAATTTCATTACCTTGCGTGAAGGGCGGCTGGTGCTACCGGTACGTGAATTTTCTGTGAAAAAAGTACCAGGTATTGTTCATGGACAGTCTGCCAGCGGGCAAACGCATTATGTCGAACCGTTCAGTGTGGTCACCCTGAATAATGATATGCACGAACTTTATGTCGAAGAAAAGCGGGAGGTCGTCCGGATCCTTAAACGTCTCAGCACAGTCATACGGGAGCAAACAAATGAGATTTCGGAAAACCTTGATATAATTATTACTTTGGACGTAATACAGGCCAAAGCGCAATATGCCCGTGCGGTGGATGGGTCCGCCCCGGAAATAAATGATCAGTTCCAATGGGAGGTTTATACAGGGTATCATCCTCTGTTGCTGAAAAAGATCGGTAAACAGGCAACTCCGGTTTCGGTGCAAATCGGCCTAGACTACCATATTTTGGTAATTACCGGTCCCAATGCCGGTGGAAAAACGGTTACATTGAAAACCGTCGGGTTACTGCAGTTATTGTTTCAAAGCGGATTTCATATTCCGGTTGATAAAAAATCTAAATTTCCAATTTGCCAACAGATATTTGCCGTTATCGGTGATGAACAATCCATCGAGAATGATCTAAGCACTTTTTCATCCCATATAACCAAATTGAATGAGATCGTGGCGCATGCCGGCAAAAACTCATTGATACTGATCGATGAAATCGGTACCGGCACGGATCCATCCGAAGGAGCAGCACTGGCGATAGCTATTTTGGAAAGACTTAACCGGAGTGGCAGAGTTACACTGGCAACGACTCATCACGGAGATTTAAAAGTGTTCGCTCAGAAAACCAAAGGTGTTGAGAATGCAGCCATGGAGTTTGACCGCCAGACCCTTTCGCCCAAATTCAGGCTGGATACAGGCATCCCGGGGAGCAGCTATGCTTTCGAAATTTCACGCAGGCTGGGCGTGGACCATAGTATACTTGAGCGTGCACAAACTATCATGGGATCAGATCAACACGATCTGGAGGAAATGATCGGGAAACTCGCTGAAATGAAACAGGGTTACGAAGAAAGATTGGCGCAAATTTCAATCCGGGAGGCCGAACTTCAGGGATTACTGGCACTTTATCGTACCAGGACCGATGAACTGCGCAAAAAGAAAAAGTCATTCGAGCATGAAGCGTATGAAGGCGCACAAAAGATTCTGGTCGAAACCAACAAGACTATCGAAACTATAATCCGAGAAATAAAAGAGTCGCAAGCCGAAAGAAGTGTTATCCAAAGTTCTAAAAAACGGTTGGAAAATCTGCGAAATCAAGTTGCCGAGGGGCTAAAAGAACCGGCAAAGGAATCACTTGAACCTGATCAGTTCAGTATTGGTATGACCGTTCAAAGCGTGCGTTTGAGGATTTCAGGGCAGATAACCAAAATATTTGCTGACCGTCGGGAAGTCGAGCTGGAGGCCAAAGGCATAAAAGTAACGGTACCTTTTTCGGACCTGGAGATGAATGGGCATTCCGTGGACCAGCCAGAGCAAGATATACCTGAAAAACCGGTTGTGGATCAAACCTCCTATGAAATAGACCTGCGTGGTAAAATTGGGGATGATGCGTTGATGGAACTGGAAAAGTTTATGGATGCAGCGCGGTTGTCAAACTGGAAGGAAATCCGTATAATCCATGGCAAGGGAACCGGTGCATTGCGCAAGCGAATCCATCAGTTTCTGCGTAACCAGAAACAAATCGCGTCTTTTCGGCTGGGGAGTTACGGCGAAGGGGATACCGGCGTAACCATAGTTGAATTATAAGCCAGTTGTCAAAGTCTCGACCTGGCATGCGTCACTATTTTTTGCCGTGTAAATTTTAGATGAGTTCGTAATAAGAATAGAAGGGATATATGGCAAAGTTATTTCTCATCGATGGTTCGGCTATCTTTTACCGCAGCTATTTCGCCTTTATCCGAAATCCACTGATTAATTCAAAAGGTGAAAATACAAGTGCGACTTTCGGCTTCCTCAACACACTTTTTAAACTGATTGAGGATGAGCAGCCGGAATATCTCTGTGTGGTTTTCGATACCAAAGAACCTACGTTCCGACATGATATATTTGCTGCATACAAAGCCACCCGCGAAAAAATGCCCGATGAAATGTCAGCGACCTTTCCACGTCTGATCCAGGCATTGCAGACTTTGCAGATCAGTCTTCTGGATTACGCCGGTTATGAGGCGGATGACATAATCGCAACACTCGCAAAAAGATATGCCGGAGATGATCTTGAGGTGTACATCGTTTCCGGGGATAAGGATCTGGCTCAATTGGTGAATGATCATGTTTTTATCTATTCGCCCGGAAAAGGCGGTGGACAATCTGCAGAAATATTGGATCGCACGGGTGTTAAGCGGAAATACGGTATCTATCCTGATGAAATTACCGATTGGTTGGCACTGGTCGGCGATAAATCGGATAACGTGCCCGGTGTGCCTTCTGTTGGTGAAAAAACAGCTGGCAATTTACTGGAAACTTTTGGAAGTCTTGATCATCTTTTTGCACGCGTGGACGATATCCCGCGCGAAGTATTGAGAGAGAAAATCAGAAATAACAGAGAACAGGTTTATCTGTCGAAAAAGCTGGTCACTCTCGAAATGAATGTACCACTCAAAACATCGCTTTCTGATCTGACTCTCAGAGCCTGGGATCAACACGATGCCGAAGTATTACTGAAAGATATGGAATTTAACCGTCTGGTCGCGCGGGCGGAAACCGTCAACAGCCTCTTAAATGCAGGGGTGGCACAATTAGAGACGATGACGGTGGAAGCCTCGGCTGGAAATTATGGACTGATAAAAGATATGCAGGCATTTGAACAGTTTTTCGATCGCCTGAAAATAGCCCGGGAATTTGTTTTCGACCTGGAAACCGATTCCCTGGATACGATCTCCGCCAGAATAGCCGGCATTGCCTTTTCCCTTGAACCCGGAACCGCCGATTATATTGCCTTGAATCACCCGGATACAACGTTGAAAGAATCACACGTGCTGGATCGGATAAAAGCTATCTTTGAAGATAAGGAGGTGCGTAAAATTGCGCAGAACATCAAATTTGATACGATGATTATGCGCCGGCACGGAGTTGATGTAAAAAACCTGTACTTTGATACGATGATTGCCTCTTTTCTCGTTAATTCAGCTTCAAGTCAGCATAATTTAGACAATCTTGCACGCGAATATCTGGGGTATAAAATGATTCCCATCGAGGAAATCATTGGTACAGGGAAAAATCAGAAAAAGATGACGGATTTACCTGCAGAGGATGTGCATATTTATGCGTGTGAAGATGCCGATATTACCTTCCGGCTTATGCAGGTGCTCAGGCCCAGATTGGCGGATCTCGGTCTCGAGAACCTCTTCTATCAGCTCGAAATGCCGTTGGTTGAAGTTCTGATCTCGATGGAAGAGCGGGGTGTGGCACTTGATCTTAAATTACTGCGATCACTTTCGAAGGACCTGGAGAAGGATCTCAACCGGCTGGAAGATAAGATTTATCAGCAGGCGGGTGAAAAGTTGAACCTCAACTCACCTCAGCAGCTGGGTGTTCTGCTGTTTGACAAACTGGAGATCCACAAAGAACTGGGAATGCGCAAGCCAAAACGGACCAAAACCGGACAATATTCCACTTCCGAGCAAATACTGGAACGTTATCACCGCCATTCACTTCCCAGAGATATTCTTGATTACCGTAAATTGACCAAGCTGAAGAACACCTATGTCGATGCTCTGCCTGATCTTATCCATCTTAAAACAAACCGGGTTCATACCTCATTCAATCAGACGATTGCCTCGACCGGCAGGTTATCCAGTGTAAATCCGAATTTACAGAATATTCCGATTCGCACCGAACTGGGACGGGAAATGCGCCGTGCATTTATTCCCGGTAAACGGGACCTGATGCTTATGAGTGCCGACTATTCGCAAATTGAACTGAGACTCATGGCGCATCTCTCAGGGGATCAGAAAATGCGGGAGAGTTTTAAAAAGGATCAGGACATTCATGCGGCAACCGCCGCACTGATTATGAATATTCCCATTTCTGACATCACCGCCGATCACAGGCGCAAGGCAAAGGAAATAAATTTTGGGATTATCTACGGAATGAGCAAATACGGCCTGGCAAACCGGCTTGATATTTCGGTGGAAGAAGCCGAACAGTTTATTTTCGAGTACTTTGCCACGTATCCCGATATCCAGCGCTACATGCAGAAAACCATTCAGCAGGCAACTGTTGACGGGTACGTGCGAACAATCATGGGACGCATACGCTATGTGCCGCAGATTAACAGCACGAACCGGCAGGTACGTGAGTTTGCTGAACGTACCTCGATCAATACGCCTATCCAGGGCAGCGCAGCCGACCTGATAAAAAAAGCGATGATCGATATTCATTCGGAAATAGATGCCAGAAAAATGCAAAGTACTATGATATTACAGGTGCATGACGAATTGGTATTCGAAGTCCCTGAAAAAGAGATCGATGACCTGCGCAAACTGGTAAAAGAACGAATGGAAAAGGCTATGCAACTGGAAGTACCGCTGAAGGTGGACATCGGTATCGGCTCTAACTGGCTTGAGGCACACTAATCCAGCGAAAGTTTCATACCTTCTGTAGCACCGATGATCTTCATGGTGCTGCCCGCCTGCCAGGATAATTTTTTTGCCGCATCGACAATCTGATCAATGAACTGATCATCATGTACGGGATCATGGTGGAATAATACCAGTGTTTTGACATTGGCTGCAAGCGCTATTTTCACGGTATAATCATATGGGCTGTGACCCCACTGATATTTTGTTTTATACTCCTCCGGTGTGTACTGGGCATCATGAACCAGAATATCAGCATCACGGGTAAAATTAATCAGTTTTTGATTGTTATCCTCGATGAACTGATCATCGTCATGATCTGCAGAGGCATCACCAGTCTGCGGGTAGACGGGATAAGGTTCATTGTCACTGCAATAAACCAGGATTTTATTATTGATAAAGAACTTATACCCGAGTGCGTAACCGGGATGATTGAGATATATAGCTTCCACTTTGATATCATCGATCTCGTAACTTCCTTCATACATTTTTTCGAAATTAAAAGTTGAGCGCATTTCATCTATTTGAACAGGAAAATTCACTGGATTCATCTGGTCCGACAGGATGTCTTCCAGACGCATGTCGGCTTCCTGGGCTCCATGGAAGGTAAATTCATTACCGGGAATATAGGCAGGAACAAAAAAGGGTATACCCTGGATATGGTCCCAATGCATATGGCTGATAAAGATATGTGCTTTGACCGGTTTACCATGTGTAAGCAGGTGCTGCCCGAGAGCGCGGATGCCCGAACCGGCATCTAGAATGAACAATTTATCTTGGTCATAATTCAATTCAAGGCACGGAGTATTTCCACCATACCTGCTGGTCGACGGACCTGGTGTGGGAATGGAGCCGCGAACACCCCAGAATTTTACATATGCCATTGGCTAATCCTCACAGGTATTTTTTGATTTCATTAATGATTTCTGAACCCTTGATCGGTTTTATCAGATAAGAATTTGCACCAAGTCGCAGCGCTTTCCTCTGATCCACCTGAAAAGCTTTGCTTGTATGGATAATTACCGGAATCTCCTTTAATTCCTCTGTTTCACGTATGGTTTTTAACACAGTGTATCCATCTACACCGGGCATCATGATGTCAAGCAGAATAACACGGGGTTTAATCTTTTTTATGATTTCAACTGCCTTTTCGCTTTCTACCGTCAGGTGAGCAGATAATCCGTGTGACGCAAATAAGTGCTCTAAATATTCGAGCTGTAATTTGTTATCATCAATAACAAGAACATCGATCGGATTACTCAAGATCAAACTCCTTCTGCTATCGGCGAAAAAATATTTCCGTTTAAATACTCATCTTTATAGGTGACATAATTAGTCGCATATTTTCTGTTTTTTTCTATCTCTGAAGGACGGAGGGATCTTTTAACGACTGCTGCTGATCCGGCGATCAATACACCTGCGGGAAATTTTAGTGATTCCCTGACCAGACTACCTGCGGCTACAATAGAGTTGGCCCCGATCTCAACACCGTCCAGTATGACAGATCCCATGCCGATAAGGGTGTTATCGCCGATTTTACAGCCATGGAGAATCACCCCGTGTGCAATGGTCACATCCGATCCGATTTCTATTGGAAACAACCCGTTGGTTACATGTAAGATTGAATTATCCTGGATATTTGTTCTATCCTCAATCCGGATATAATGCACATCACCGCGGATGGTCACATTGAACCAGACGCCGCAATCGTCTCCAATGGAAACATCTCCAATCACATCAGAACCGGGTGCGATGAATACTCTGGAACCCGTCTTTGGTATATGATTTTTATAGCGGTATTGCATGCTCAGCAAAAGTAGTTTTTTCCATAAACTAAATTTATATAATATTTAATTCACTTACTGCTTATAAATTTGCCTTTACAAAACGCGTATGTTCTTTTTCTATTTCCGATAATTTATGTCGTATTTCAGTTAATTCCTTTAAATAATGCATAACAGCGTTGTGAGAAGCCGACTCCTCATTCATGATCCGTTTAATTTCATTGAATCTTTTATCCAGTGAACGTTTTCGGAGTCGGTAAATGCAATCGGCGGCAAGTTTTTCAGGATAATTAATTTCCAGCAATAGCAGGCGCGCCAAAAATGTACCCTCCGCTGCATGAGAAAATTCGCTTGTTAATCTTTGCTGATCAACGCTGCCTGTTTCCTCCCATTCGCGGGATATCCGGTCAAACAAGTTTCTGAGCGGTTCGTTCTCAAAATCTGCAACCGATAGCTGATGCAGAATCTGGTTGGAGAGCGCACTTTCATTCAGAAGCAGAAGGGCAATGATATTTTCTTCCGCCTGCCATTCGCCCACCCGGAACTTTTCAACCGGCGGTAATTTTTCTGAGGCAGTGATACCAACACGCTGCCTTTGCTTCAAACGGTTAAAGCGTGCGATCAGAAAATTCTCGGCAATCTCCATCTTTTCAGATAAACGGTGAATATACAGGCCGATTTTGATTTCATTGGGAAGTTTAACAAGCGACTGCAGCATTTCATCGACGGCCTGGTTTTTATCTTCATCACTGAGCTCCTGCATTTGTCCCGTTATCGATTGCAGCTTCATGTCAAACGGGGTGACGCGCTGCCTGATCAGCTCCAGAAAGGCTTCTTTACCATTCTCAAGGATAAAAGAATCGGGATCGTGCGGCGCAGGTATCCGAAGGATATATACATCCAGTTCAAGTTGCTCCAGGATTTCGCTGTTCCGGATCGCTGCCGAAATGCCTGCTTCATCGCTATCATAGGCAATTAAAACCCGGCTGGTGTACCGCTTTAACAGACGACCCTGTTGCTCAGTGATGGCCGTACCACTTGACGCGACGACATTCTCGATCCCCGAATCGGCCAAGCGCAATAAATCGAAGTATCCTTCCACCAGGATCACCAGATTCATCTCACGGATTTTTGTGATCGCAAAATTAAGTCCGTAGAGCAGCTCTCCCTTGCGATAGATTTCTGATTCAGGGGAGTTGAGATACTTGGGTTGATCGGACTCCACCAGCCGGCGTCCGCCAAATCCGACAAAACGTCCGGAAGTGCTTTGAAAAGGGAACATGATGCGGTTCCGGAATTTATCGAAATAACCCCCTCCTGAATCACGTTTTTGGATCAGGCCCAGTTCGACAAGCGTTTTTGTCTGAACCGTTTGTTTTTGCATATATTTTTGGAGGCTGTCCCAGCTCTTGGGAGCATATCCGATGCCGAATTTTTTTACCGTTGCATCACTCAATTGACGTTTGCGCAGGTAATTAAGTGGTTTTTGGTTGGCTTCTTGGAAAAGTTGCTTTTGATAAAAGGTGGCTGCAGCGACGTTGGCCAGGTATAACCGATCAAAGACATTTTCAGCGTCCGCCGATCGTTCTTCATGCCGTGGCAGTTTTATTCCGTAATCACTTGCGAGGTTGCGGACAACTTCAATAAAGGTTATTTTTTCTGTTTCCATCAGAAAATTAAAGACATTCCCACCTTTTCCACAGCCAAAACAATGATAGATCTGTTTCTCAGGGCTTACGATAAATGAAGGTGTTTTTTCCTGATGGAAAGGACACAGACCTTTCAGATTTTTACCGGCCTTTTTAAGTGCAACGTAGCGGGATATGACCTGCACGATATCAGCCGCAGCTTGTATTTCATCGATTTTTGACTGGGGGATGGAGGCCATCTAACTTGACTTGATTATTGGATTTCTCTAACTTAAATCTTTATAAACCACCAGGCTCTTTGTGGATAACATTTTGTAAAATTGTAACTTATCGGTTCTTAATTTGTTAAATTATACTCCATTGGCGAAGCAGGGTTTAATTTGATAACATATTGATAATTATAAATCTATCAACAATGATATGTTGATCCTGATTATTATCCGGACCAATTACATTCAATATAAATAAATAGAAATTTGTATACAATATCGATGGGAGCAACTGCATGGATAAATTTACGGCCGATCAGCGACCACAAATAAATATTGAGATAAGCGAAGAGCAGGCCGAAGGCATCTATTCAAATCTGGTATTGATCACCCATTCACCGGCCGAATTTATTTTCGATTTTGCCCGTATACTTCCGGGAAAACCGAAGGCGAAAGTATATGCGCGGATAATAAAAGCTCCGCAACATGCCAAATCATTTCTACTCGCGTTGCAGGATAATATTCGTAAATATGAAGAGCAACACGGTGAAATTAAACTTCAGGGAATTGATAGCCGTACAAAGAATATCGGATTCCAGAAGCCGGAGTCGTCTTAAACCCACGATCATCCAACCATGATAACATCCTCAAAGACCTGCGAAAAGGTTGATTATATTTAAATTACCCTATTTGCATTTATTTTAATATAATCTTAAATTTTCCAGCTTAAATCGATTATAAGATTTACATTCATGGTGCAATTGTTTACCGCCATGTAAAAAGGTCGCAGTGGGAGGTCTCCTTGAAAATAACACCGCTCGAGATAAATAAGCAGGAATTCAAAAAAACAATGCGCGGCTACGACCCGGTTGAAGTGGATACCTTTCTTGAAATGCTTGGAAATGAATTCGAAAAGCTGATCACCCAGAACAAAGAATACGAAAAGAAGGTTATCGAACTGCAAAGTGAGCTGAAAAACTTCAAGGAAGTTGAACGAACCCTGAAGCAGACGCTGATGAACGTACAGGAATCTTCTACAAAATCACGTGAGAATTCGCTGAAAGAGGCAGATCTGCTTCGCAAAGAAGCAGAACTGGCGGCGTCCGAAATGTTGGAGAATGCCAGGCGACAGGCCCAGGCGTTAAGGGAAGAAATGGTTACCCTGCAGACACAAAAGCGATCGCTTATCGCACGTTTGCGCCATGTTCTTACCTCGCAGCTCGAACTGATGGATGTCCTGGAAATCGATGATGTCGATCTGAGTAAATTGAAAGATCGTACGAAGAAGGTTTTTTCCACGGCGCGGGGGGAGCAGGATAGTCTGAAGAGAACGGATACCATTCTCGCGTCCGATAATTCCGACCGGAATGTGGTAAAGGATGAACGAACACCGGAGAAATCTGAGAAATCAAATGAAACAGACAAAAAGGTGAATTCAGACTTATTTAAAGATGTATTCGGTGATGACATCGATATTGAAAATTATACCAAGGAGTAGCTGAATGAAAAAAATAATTGTGGTGTTGATCATCCTGAGTATGTCTATCACCATACTTAGTTGCGGCGGTGCCAGGACATTGAGTGTTGAGAATCCTCCTGTTGGCGCTTCGGCAAAAATTGCACTGATCGATGGAACCGTCAAACAGGGGGTATTGCTCAAAAAAGAAGGTACGATGCTTAAATATGTTGATACCGTGACCAAGGTCCCCGAAGATATCGAGGTACATAAAATCCGAATGATCGAATACGCCGATAAGGTTTATGACCTCCAGGGAGATGTGATTACCGAGGACGTTATTTCCGATTACAAGGGAATGGGCAAAACAATCGGGTATGGATTCGCCGGTGTCGTCATCGGGGCGGCAGCAGGTTTTGGTCTGGGTGCGGTTTATGAATCGGTTTCTGAAAATGCTATTCAATTGGTCTATCCGATGGCAGGCCTCGGCTTGGTTGGGGGAATCTGGCTGGGTATAAAGGGCAGCGAAAGCGATCGGGAAGATGCCATAGATGTAATTCGGGAAGCCCGATATCAGTTTTATCAAAAAGAATTGCATCAGCAAATGGAAGAGCAAAAGAAACAGATCGAACAGGAAAAGCGCGATAAAGAGAAACGTGAGCAGGATAAGACTCCTGGGAATTAATATACCGATTGATAACTATGGAAACCTACATTGATCAAATAACAGCGGCCACTTCATACATTCAGCAGAATACGAAAATAAGGCCGGATATCGGTATCATTCTTGGCACCGGCCTGGGAGGCCTGGCAAAAGAAATCAATATCGAGAATATCATTTCATATAAAGATATTCCTCATTTTCCGGTTTCAACCGTCGAAACTCATGAGGGCAAATTGTTGTTCGGGCGACTCAACAACAAGCAGGTGATCGCGATGCAGGGACGGTTTCATTATTATGAAGGCTATACGATGAAGCAGATCACTCTCCCGGTGCGTGTAATGAAAAAAATGGGTGTTCATACTTTATTGATATCCAATGCCTGTGGGGGCATGAATCCGCATTTCCGGCGGGGCGATTTGATGGTTATCGAAGATCATATCAACCTGCTGGGCGATAATCCTCTGATCGGACCAAATCTGGATGATTTCGGGCCACGGTTTCCGGATATGTCCGAGCCGTATGCCCAAGCATTGATTGCAATGGCTGAGGATATCGCCCTGGAAAACAGGATTAAACTGCAAAAAGGGGTGTTCGTTGCGGTCAGTGGACCCAATCTGGAAACCCGGGCGGAATATCGCTTTTTGAGGACAATCGGTGCCGATGCCGTCGGTATGTCCACCGTGCCTGAAAATATTGTCGCTGTGCATAGCGGATTGAAGGTCCTGGGTATATCGGTGATAACTGACGAATGTTTCCCGGATGCGCTCGAACCGGTAAATGTAGCTCAGATTATCGAGACGGCTAAAAAGGCGGAGCCTAAATTAACCTTAATCATGAAAAATGTAATCGAACGGCTTTAACGCCGGCGGTCTCCGGAAGAGGATATTCATGTTTAGAGAGGTATCAAATAAATTAAACATCTCAGAGCTGGAGTTAAGAATTCTCGAGTTCTGGCAAAAGCATGATATTTTTAAAAAGAGCCTGGACCTGCGTAAAGATGCGCCTGAATTTGTATTCTATGAAGGTCCGCCGACCGCCAATGGCCGACCAGGAATCCATCATGTTATGTCCCGTGCGGTTAAAGATGTCGTCTGCCGCTTCAAAAGTATGAAGGGATATCTGGTGCGTCGGAAAGCCGGCTGGGATACCCATGGATTACCAGTAGAGATTGAGGTCGAAAAGGCACTCAATATCAATGGTAAGGATGAAATTGAAAAATATGGCATTGCCGAATTTAACGCAAAATGTAAGGAAAGCGTATTCCATTATAAAAAAGACTGGGATCAATTAACGGAACGGATCGGCTACTGGCTCGATCTTGACAACCCCTATATTACGTTTACCAATGAATATATTGAAAGTGTCTGGTGGATCCTCAAACAGCTTTGGGATAAAGGACTTTTGTACGAGGGATTCAAAATCTTACCTTACTGTCCCCGCTGTGAAACGCCGTTATCCAGCCACGAAGTGTCTCAGGGTTATAAAGATGTTAAGGATCCTTCGATATACGTCAGGATGAAAAAGGTCGATAGCAAGAACACCTATTTCCTGGTATGGACAACAACCCCCTGGACATTGATTTCAAATGTGGCCCTGGCGGTTGGTCCGGACGTTGAATACCTGGAAATCAAAACCGAGGAAGCGAATTATATCATTGCCCGGGAGCGGATCCACGATCTTTTTAAAGAAAATGAATATGAAATCCTGAGGACTTATAAAGGCAGTGAACTGGCAGGTCAGCGGTATACAAGAATCTTCGATTTTGTACCGGTGGATAAAGATGCCTTTTATCTGATCACCGGTGAATTTGTGACCACCTCTGATGGGACAGGCATCGTACACATCGCACCGGCTTTTGGCGAAGATGATTATCAGGCAGGGTTGAAATATAATCTGCCGCTCTTGAGACCGGTAGATAAGAGCGGACGGTTTGAAGAGGTTGTCAGTGCCTATCGCGGACAATTCGTCAAAGATGCCGATCAAAAAATAATCGATGATTTGCGGCAGTCCGGTAGTTTGATCAAAACTTTGAAGATAGAGCACAGTTATCCGCACTGCTGGCGTTGTCATACACCGCTTGTCTATTATGCCAGAGAATCGTGGTATATTAAAACATCGGCTTATAAAGATCGTCTTTTGGCTAATAACGCCCGGATAAACTGGTACCCGGCGGAAGTCGGTACAGGACGCTTCAATGAATGGCTGAAGAACAATATCGATTGGTCGCTTTCCCGGGACAGGTACTGGGGTACACCTCTGAACATCTGGTCCTGTGAAAATTGCGCACATAAAATATCAATTGGAAGCCTTTCAGAATTGCGCCAGAAGGGTCAGAATGTTCCCGAAGATATCGACCTGCATAAACCGTTTGTAGACCAGATTGATATGGCCTGTGACCGGTGTGGCGGCAATATGCACAGGGTGCCGGAAGTTATTGACTGCTGGTTCGATTCGGGGAGCATGCCCTATGCACAATACCATTATCCTTTTGAAAATGTGGAACAGTTCGAAACAAATTTTCCGGCAGACTTCATATGTGAAGGAATCGATCAAACCCGCGGATGGTTTTACTCCCTGCTGGCAATATCAACTCTATTATTTGATAAACCGGCCTTTAACAATATAGTGGTGAATGAGCTAATACTGGATAAAGAAGGCCAGAAAATGTCAAAATCACGCGGAAATGCAGTCGTCCCGGAACAGATCATATCCAGTTATGGTGCCGATACGCTTCGCTGGTACCTGATGACAGTCAGTCCGCCGTGGACACCAAAGCGGTTTGATGAAGAAGGCATAAAAGAAGTATTGCGTAAATTTGTAAATACTTTAATCAATACCTACGCATTCTTTGTGTTATACGCAAATATCGATAAGTATCACGGCGACGAGCCTGCAACTGACATAAACCACAGACCGGAAATCGACCGCTGGATCTTGTCAAAATTGTACTGGCTTACCGGCGAAGTCAACCGCCTGATGGAGTCTTATGATCTGACACGTGCGGCCCGAATGGTAAGTGACTACGTAGTGGATGATGTCTCGAACTGGTATATCAGGCGCAACCGGCGACGCTTCTGGAAAAGCGGCGATTCTGCGGATAAAATGGCTGCCTATCAGACCCTCCATGAGATTTTACTGACTGTCGCACAGCTGATTGCACCTTTTGTACCTTTTTTGTCAGAAGAAATCTATAATAACCTTAAACCGGCCAGTGGACCAGAGAGTGTTCATTTCTGTGCTTACCCGGAGATGACGGAGGAACGGCGCAAGCAGCGGGATCCGGAACTTGAGAACCGCATGGCTCTCGCACAAAAAGTCGTTTCAATCAGCCATTCGTTACGCAATGACAGTAATATCAGGGTAAGGCAGCCGCTAAATAGAATTATAGTATATTTGCAGAGTAAATCAGAGCGTGAAGCACTTGGTAAAATGTCCGCTATCGTCTGTGACGAAATCAATGTAAAGCGGATGGATTTCGTGGATGATCCTGCAGAGCTGGTTGGCAAAAGTGTTAAACCAAATTTTAAAATTTTGGGGCCAAAGATCGGTAAATTGATGGGTAAAGTCGCACCGATAGTCAGCTCGTTCAGTGATGCACAGATTAATCATATTGAAAAAAATGGCTTTGAACGTCTTGTGGTGGATGGGCAGGAAATCAGAATCGAAACAGAAGATATCGAGATTACCATACAATCACGTGATGGATTCTCCGCTTATGCCGATGATGAAATGGTCACTGCCATTGATCTGCAACTTACAGATGATCTGATTGATGAAGGTCTCGCGCGGGAATTGATCAATCGCATACAAAATATGCGCAAGGAAGCAGATTACACCGTCACTGACAGAATAAAAATTTACTTTGAAAATACTGACAGCTCTATTGCCCGGGCATTGAAAAATAAGGGCGAGTATATCAAAAATGAAACGCTCGCAACTAATTTCCTCGATAAGAAAGTCGATAATTTATTTTTGAAAGAAATAAGCATCGGGGATAATACGTTTACCATTGGTCTACAAAGAGACGAAAATTAACAAGGAGAGTACCCGAATGGATAAGAAAGATTTAGAATTTTTCAGGGCACTTTTACTGAAAAAAAGGGAAGAGACACTTAAAAATGTTGATTACCTTAAAAGCGTGCTCAATTCAACCAACCAGGAAGCTTCAGGGGATCACTCGGCTTATTCTTTTCATATGGCTGACCAGGGTACCGATGCAATGGAAAGGGAAAAGGCCTTTCTGTTTATTTCACGTGATGAAAAATATCTCAAGCAGATCGACTCTGCCCTCGAGCGGATCGAAAATGGTACCTACGGAATATGCCGGGTTACAGGTATGGAAATAAGCAAAGAAAGACTCGAGGCCGTACCGACAACTACGATATCTTATGAGGCGAAGGTAAAAGCTGAAAAGGCAGGAAGACCGATCCTGGATGAATAAGATCGACATAAATAAAATTGCTTCAAGCGGTTATCTGGTATATGTGATTGTTGCTCTGGTCATTGTCCTCGATCAACTGACCAAGAATATTGTCAAATCGTCGATGTTCCTGTATCAGTCGGTTAATGTGATCGGGGATTTTTTCAAACTGACCTATATTGAAAATCCGGGTATGGCCTTCGGCATTCAGTTTGAAAGTAAACTTTTATTCACAATATTATCAGTTCTGGCTGCAATTATCGTGTTTATCTATCTGGTTCGCATGCCCAATGAAAAATTGTTATTTCGGATATCGTTAGCCCTGATATTCGGTGGCGCTATCGGAAATCTTATCGATCGGTTGTTATACGGAAGAGTTGTGGATTTTCTCGATGTTGAATTTTTTGATATCGCTCTCCCTGCATTTTCCTTCCTCTTTTGGGATTTCCCCGGTTATACGATGACGCGCTGGCCGGTTTTCAATATCGCCGACTCAGCCGTTACCTGCGGTATGGTATTACTGACATGGCTTATCCTTTTCCAAAAATCAGCGGTAAATCAAGAGGTAACGACAGAAGCTTGACGCAAACGTTTTTTATTGTTACCGCGGATCAAATTGCCCTGCAGAGAAGACTTGATAAGGTTCTGCTGCAAATGTATCCGGAGTTAAGCCGGTCGCACCTGCAGGTACTGATTTCAAACGGTTCAATCACCGTAAATCATAAAAGGGTGAAATCAGGATATGCCCTGAAAACAGACGATAGAGTGGATCTGATTTTCCCGGATCCGCAGCCTTCACACATATTACCTGAAAATATACCATTATCAATTGTCTATGAAGATGAAAGCTTGTTGGTGATCGATAAGCCGGCAGGTCAGGTTGTCCACCCCGGAGCAGGAAATTACAGCGGTACTGTTGTTAATGCGCTCCTTTATCACTGTAAGAATCTTTCGGGGATAAACGGCATAATGCGGCCGGGTATTGTTCATCGGCTGGATAAAAACACATCCGGCTTAATGGTTGTGGCCAAAAGTGATCGTAGTCATGTATTCCTGGCCCGGCAGTTCGAAACACGCGATATCGTACGTACCTATCATGCCCTTGTCTGGGGTGTTCTGAAAGCAGATGAGGGCGAAATCTCAACTCTGATTGATCGTCAGGTAAAAGACCGTAAAAAAATGTCTGTCTCCATCAAAAAGGGTAAAAAAGCAATAACGACATACAGGATTATAAACCGCTACAAATATTTTTCGATGCTTGAATTACAACTCAAGACAGGTCGTACACATCAGATCCGTGTGCATCTTAAACATATCCATCACCCAGTTTTTGGAGATCCGGAGTATGACGGCCGGCGCAGTCAGCTCGGGAGAGTTTCCCCAGCTGACCGGAAGCAGATCCTTGAACTGCTCAACAAGATCGACCGGCAGGCTTTGCATGCGCATCAGCTGAGTTTTATGCATCCCATGACCAGAGAACGAAATACTTTTACAGCAGATTTACCCGAAGATTTTCAACGAATCCTTACCCTCCTGCAACCTGCATGAGAGGTAAATTATTCAGTCACCAGAATGAATATATAGACACCCAGAGATACGGCTGAAATACCGAGTGCTACTTCAGAATAACGATCATATTTCTGTGTTTCATGGTAAAGATATTCAATCCGGGCGGGGACAGAAGCACCCTGATACTGCATATATAAATCATCCGCTTTACGTTTGAAAAAAAATGCAGCCCAGCTGCTTACAAAGGAGGTAAGCACCAGGCTTTCCCTCAGCCAGTTGACTTTGGTGCCGCCTAATAATACTTCGTTAACCCGGCTCAGCTCAGGATCGATCGGTGTAAGGTTTAATGTGAACGCGCTCTGATCCTGGGTTAATGATAATTTTTCCTCTTTATAGCCAGCCCGCTTAAAACGCAATTCCCGGCCTTCTAAATCCGTTCGAGGAAGTATTAGCGGTGTCTTGCCCAGGTATTTGTTGCCAGCGAAAACATCACTGCCGATCGGATTACTGTAAATTTTGACCGGACTTAAACCATTCAGATCAACATACTTCCGTTCAAACGGTTCAATCTCTATCTCTTTTCCTTGTGAACGCTGATTCCAGCTAAAATCGTTGACCGAAGCTATACTGATCACATAAGTTCCCGGAAGAACAGCGAGATCGGTGAAAGGCTGTCGGGCAACCAGAAGGGAATCCAAATAAATTGTCGTATTGGGCGGACAGTCGATGGTAAGATAACCAACCTGACTGAATGTCAGGGCAGGTACCACCAGCATCAGATACATATAATTAAAAATTCTGTACATAGGCAAAAGCTACCTTCGCGTCACTGGCAATAACCAGAATATTATTTTTTATAAAGGGTGTTGAACGCGCCCGACCCTCGAATTCAATATCCTGCAGCAACATACCGTCAGATTTTTTAAGTATGTACAGATGGTTTGCCAGTGTTGCAAAATAAATATATGATTCGGAGACAAGCGGCGGCGCTGCAATCGGGCCCTGACCTTTGAACGAATAAAGTTGCGCAAGAGAATTCTTATCCAGAGCGACGATTTGACCATTACTGAGGCCCAAGTAGATGTGCCGGTTATCAATTGTGGGCCCGTGATAAAGCGGATAATCAAAATATGTCTTCTGCTGAGAAACGCCGCTATGTAAACTCAACACGTGCAGAAATCCGGCATAATCCGATATGTAGACCGAATGATCTGCAATCACCGGATCCGCAAAAACCGGTGCGCCGACAGATATCTGCCAGGCGGTAGTCCCGGTACGATGGTTTATTGCGGTAATAAAACCGTCAGAAGCCGCTGAGATCAAGATTCCTTCCGAGTAGGCCAGGGAGTTCCGCACCGGGTGGCCGGTATATTTTTGCCAGAAAAATCCACCATTTTGGAAATTCAGACAAAAAATCATTCCCTGTGCAGTCTGATGAAACAACCGGTTGTCAAGTATTATAGGACTGGAGGTAGTGAACTGATCGCGCAGCTCCCACAGAACGCTACCTGATTGTATATCATAAGCTATAATTCCCGAATTACCGGTCTCAAAACTCTGAAATACTATGTTTCCATATATTGTGGGGGGTGCGGGACAGGCATCACCCAGATTTTTTTTACCGAGAAATTTCCCTTCGAGCAGCTCGATACCCGCTAGATAGCCGTTAGTCATGCCAAATAGAATATATTTGTCACTGCCTGAAAAGCCTCTGGATGGAATAGAGGGAAGATATTCTTCCCATTCCAGAACAAGGGGAGGGGCTACTTCTTCATCTGTGATTGCGTTACGTTGATAATTGTTCTGCAAGGTCAGCTGGGAGTGCACCAGAGGTTCATTCTCTTCCGGAAAATCCCTGATGCGCAATTTATTGCAGGACAGGAGCAACAGACCGGCAACCAGTATTGAAATCGACCATTTATGCATTAAAAATCCCAGCCAAAAAAGAATTGGGTGAAAATTCCGTCACTTATACTTTTAAAATCGGTTCGTTTGCCAAAATCAATGCGCAATACCAGGTAACCCACCAATCGCATTCTCAATCCTGCTCCGAAACTTCCGATAAGTCCCCCCTGTCCATCCCAGGCGTCATCCCAGGCATTAACCGCATCAAAAAATAAAGCGCCACGTATTGAATTGAATCCGATACTCCCGAACGGAAAACGGATACCAACGAGGTCAATAAAGGGGAAACGCAATTCATGACTGGTGAATATGATCTGCTGGCCACGAATAGACCAGAATGGATATCCGCGTACATCCCAGCTGCCCCCGATATAAAATCTCTGGGCTTCTTTGCCCTTATTGACGAGATAGAGCATTCTTACGGCATAGGCGCTGCGCAGGCTCAACCGAAAATACTGACGGAAATCGACAATCGCTGTATAATAATTTACATTTGAATATTTAATATCAAAGGTGTTTCCGAGTGCAAATTTAATCCGCTGACCTTCCAGAGGGCCGGATGGTCCCCAGATGGAATTATCCTTGGTGAAGGAGAGGAAATTAGATGCCAGGACAGCATACCGTCGCCGGGTTCCATAAATTTCCTTGTCGGAGTAACTGTAGCTGGAAGAAAATTCAAGTCTGGTAAACTGTGACAGCGGATAGCTCAGCGATGCGAACCCACCAAACCTTTCTTCATAAAAATAGGAATCATCGTAATTGAAATAGCGTCCAGCATACCGGAACAGACCGAGGGCATAATTGGTCCGTTTTTCGAGTGAAACCTTGGTGATCGCAAAATTGAAACTGCGCAATATGTCACTGGCTGCCTGAGCATTATTGTAAATAAGAATGTGGTATTGATCATTACCGAGAATATCGGTAAATGCGGCCTGGGCCCCGCCAGCCGTTCCGAATATCGGATCCTGGGATACCTGTGACTGGACAATGTCCAGATCATATTTCTTTTCGTACCGTACACGCCCGATTTCTTCGTCGGCCTGCAGGTTTTCAAAAATCCAGGGTTTTGGCCGTTTGGTAATCATCGGAACATCGAAAATTTCTGCATACTTTTTTCGCTCGACCAGATTTTCAAGAAAACGGATCTGAAACCGCCGGTCCTCATAGACACCAAATAGAAGACCGCCTTCGGAAGTCCACTCCGGATCAAATGCCGCATTGGCAAAATTGGTAACTTTGTAGTAGGCGACCGGTTTATGCTGATGATCGATCTCTGCCAAATAGACATTCAGGGTTAGATCCCGATCGGATGTGAATGCAATATGTTTACCACCAGGGGAAAAAACGGGAGCCAGATCCTTATGGTTTCCATAGGTTAAATATGAAATTTCGCCGTTATTGATGTTCAGGAGAAAAATATTATAAGCCCACTGGTTGCCGAATTCGGTCCGGTCGGAAGAAAAGACAATGTAATTTCCATCGGGAGACCAGGACGGTTCGATATCATCATAAAAATCGTTGGTCAACTGAATCAAATCCTCGGTCTGGGTATCGAATATATAAAGATCATTGTAACCGTGAAAGCTCAGACCTGAGAAAACCACCTTTGTTCCATCCGGAGACCAGGTCGGTGATAATATGGCAACCATATCTTTAAAATAATATTTGGTGATAATTTCTCTCTGTGGAATGTCGTAGAAATAGAGGGCGTCGTTTTCACCACTTTTTGATCCAAATACAAGCATTCCTGAAGCATTTACATCGATCTTCGAACTGAACAAATGAAAGGCTTCGAAATCGGATGATTTTTCACCTTTGATAAGTATTTCCCTGTCCTCATCCTGGTCCATTCCAAGCGGCGACATCGGGCGCATGAAGATGCTCGAATATCCCGTACGATTCCCCATAAAAACCACGTAATCATGACCATGTTCGCGATAATAAGCGGGTTTGAAATTGTATCCTTCCTGGACAATCGTACTGCTGATTTTTCTGGAAAAATCATCGGTGGCCAGGTGCGGATAATAGGTTTTTTGCAGGTGATAAAGCCATCTTTCATCGAACTCTGCGTACGACATACCTAGGGTTTCGATAAAACTCTCCTGAAAACTGCTGTGCTTCCACAGGTTTTCCATCAGGAGCAAAACCTTGTCATCACCATAATTTTTTTCGATATAATCGAGAATATTCTGGCCGATTTTGTACATCATATATGTACCCTGAATCGACCATATGTTCTGTAAGGATACCATATAATTGTGCAGCACCGCGTCCTTGATAACCATTTCCGCCTGGCTGTCCCATTTGGATGACCAGTGCTCTGCAAGGCCTTCCGTGAACCAAAGTGGGGGATAAATAGCGCTGTTTAGCCGGCCATGGTCGCGCATGGTCGAGATTATTTTACTGTGCATAAATACATGTACGAGTTCGTGGCAAATAACTTTCCGAAATTGATTCAGACTTCCATTACTGGGAATAACAACCCGTCCCTTCAAAAACTCAAAAAAGCCTCCGACACCTTCAGGTATGAAGCCCGGGGTAACATTGGTTTGCTGAAAATGCAGGTGCGAACTATAGAATATCAGTGGAATCCGTCGGTTGACACTGTGATTGAATTTGGTTTCCAGAAGAGCATAGCTGTCTTCGGCAAATTTTGCCCCTTTTTCGGCGACATCCTTCATTTCCGGATAGTAATAGATATCAAAATGCTTTGTCTTGAGTATATGCCAGTCGAAATCGGTATACTGGACCTTATTGCGACCGAAATAATAGCCCTGTGCTATCAGGGAATGAGATACCATCAGAAGGAGTATTAAAAATATATATCCTGCAATATGCTTCTGATATTTCATGTCAAAAGTAAGGTAAATGATGTTAATTAAAATTTAATATTGTTTATAACGCCATTTGACATAAAAAGTTTAATTGTAGTGTAATTCAATTTATAACGGTTGTCAACAAATATATCGGTAGTATGTGAGAATTTATGCTATACTGAAAAAGGTCTCCGAGCCTCCGAATATTTTTCTGATATCCATCCATTTTTTTTGAATTGATATCAGCTTGCTCTTAAATTCCCGTAAAATATAAAGAGACTCCTGAAAAACTGCTTTGTTGTCATCCCGCATGGAGTGAAGGAATCTCATAACATCACTATTACAAAAGATTACTTCGTCCCCCGACAGGATCTTTGCTCCGATTTAATCGGGATTGTAATGACAGCAAAATTTCTTATTGTTCAGAAATCTCTAGAAAATTTTTTTTTGTGTGCGCGCAGATCAAACTGATCGCGGAAGTACGGTGAACAACGTGTTGCCGCAAAAAAGTCTGCATGTTTTCTAATACATATGAAACCTGATAGACGGTAATCAATGCCAAGAAAAAGAGAAGCATGTACCAACCATTCTGAAAAGACCACCACAGTCCGTTGTTTTAAATGTCATGCCTTCATATGCAAAGACTGTCAGAAGAAATATTTTCATCATCACTTCTGCAGTGTCCGCTGCACAGTGGCCTTCATCATGGCACAACCGGTTTCGCTGCGACTGCTGGGATATGCGGTTTTAATACTCCTCATGGTCCAGACCGGTTTTTTTATTGTATTTGATAACCATCCTGAAACAATTGTTACTGCGTCTGCGGGAAACAGAGGATTGACAGATAGCGGGGAATCAATTGCAATCTCACTTGATTCCGTCTACGCACTAACAGACAATGTGCTCAATTTACGATTTCCCGGCACACGGCCGGGCATTTTAGCCGTGATGAAGAATGATCGGTACATTCAGGCCCACGTGCTAACACCTGCAGGAGAGATTAAAACTGAAATTATTCTGAATCACGGAAATAACCGGTTTGAATTATGGTTTCTGGATCTTAATGGGACCGGCACCTGCCTGGATAGTTTTGAAGTGATTTTCAATAATCCGCGATTTGCATACCTGTCTTCTCCAGTCACCCGCATTGCAACCGATATGAAGCGACTCGCATTGACGATTGATGGCGGATCCGCCGCCAATGGAGCGGATTCACTGATCAGGATTATTACCGAACGGGGCCTGCGTCTGACTTTTTTCCTGACCGGGATATTCATCCAACAATATCCCGGAATTGTGCAAATCCTTGTACAGCAGGGGCAGGAAATAGGCAATCACACGTATACCCATCCTCACCTGACGACCTGGAAACAAAATAAAACACACGAGCTGCTCAGCCATGTTGACCAAAATTTTGTACAGAATCAATTGCAGGCCACAGACAGTCTGTTGTATGCATCGACAGGAACCCATATGCTTCCCCTCTGGCGGGCACCGTTTGGTGAATATAATGCCGAAATTCTGCAATGGGCGGCGATGGCCGGATATAAGCATATCGGATGGACACCGGCTTGTGACACCTGGGACTGGGTTAGCGATACAACTTCACAATTATATCTGAGTGGGGAACAGATCTATCAGAAATTAATGCATCTGGAGGAAGCCGGTAGACTGAAAGGGGCAATTATGCTTATGCATCTGAACAGTGAACGGGAAAATGATCCACTTTACAAAATTCTTCCCAGAATTCTGGACGAACTTATTAGCCGTGGATACCAAATTTTATCCGTATCAGAGCTGCTGAAATCTGCCCCTAATGTCTGAGTTTAAGCGCTGCGAAAATTTGATTTTTCTCATTATTTTTATTAAAATTACATGCTAAATATTTCTGGGTCGGAACTAAACATCGGTTGTTGTGTTTATTAGCACATGCACAGGATTATTAAATTAATTTTTTCAGTCATTGCGGCAATATCGCTGGTGATTATTTCTGCTCCCTATGCGATATCCATTTCTGGTCTGGATAAACGGATTGCAGGCTACGTTGTCGATCAGCTCAGCGAAGGAGATGACCAAATCATCCAGATTGGTGATGTGGATCTGAATTATCAGGCTTTGAGACTTTCCGATATCCGATTTTTCAGCAATTCCTCCCACCTGAATCTTGTACTCAATGATCTGCGGGTGGAATATAATATATTTACCTTGCTAACCCATACCGACCGGCCGCAATTAGCGGTTACCAAGATCTATTTTATCGAACCCGATATTACCTACCGGGAATCTGAACTCGGGTCTTCTGAAGATAGTGAGAAGAGTGGTTCAGCGATACGCATAGATAATATTTTTAATCAGTTTGAACATATTGATCGGATCCATATTCAGGATGGCAGGATCAACTATAAACATGACAGCGGTACACTGCTCACCCTGGCATCGAACCTGAATGGATGGTTTTTTGGTGGGGATTCGACCAACCTGCGATTGCATGCCATTGGCAGCCTATTAAATTCAGAGGAGCACAATTTTAATCTGGACTGCACTTTTGATCCGCTAACCAGTCAGCTAACCAACAGGATGGAACTGAAATCATTTGATTTACGTAGTACGCGGTTTGTACTCCAGGATACGAGCTTTTCGTTTTATGAAGGACAGATCAGTGGCTTTCTCGATTTGACTGTAGGCTCATTTAACCGGGATAGCGTACTGGTGGATGGAAATCTGGTTGTGCAAAACGGACGGGCCAGAATATACGGGATCGATATGTATGATATCCAAATGGGGATCAGTGTAACCGATAATCGCCTGGAAATATCAGAAGCGACAATGCGCAACGATTCGTCACATTTGGTCATGTCCGGTATTATTTCAAATATCCTGGAGCCGGAATTAGAAGGTAAACTGTATAGTCCTGATCTTAATGTGGCCCATTTATCCGATCTGCTCGTTTTACCCGCCCTATCCGGAGCCCAGTTTTCCCTTCGTACAGAATTTATGGCCGGAAAAGAAGGATTTAAACTGAATGGGACTCTTGGGTCACCAAAATTGATTCTGGAGACGCAAGAGGTGAATGATTTTCTTGCTCAATTTAGTATGAAAAACAAAACATTAACCATTGATGCACTCACGTTTGAGACTCTTACGTTCAATTTTTTCAGTAATATCCGGTTCGATCTCGATTCAGGTGATTTTGACGGAAATTGTTTTGCCACCCGCCTTCAAGGTGAAAATATCATTCTTGATCGGATCTCAAACGCCGAACAGAGTATGTTTCTGGAATTTACCGGGAACATCCCGGAAATGCATTATGCAGGTGAATGGTCATATCAGATAACCCGCGCTGCCGATACGATCATCAGTGTAGAGGGGAACAGTACGCTCGAAGACAATGATTTCAAATTTTCCAATTACCAGAAAGAAGACGATGGTTTTGTTATAAATCTGAGGATCAATGATATTTTAAGCAATCCCTCGATAAGTTATGGCTATCTGCATAATCCGCCAACACATCAACTCACCTCTCATGAATGGCTGGTAGATTTTGCCAGGAATAATCTGGTTGAAGCAATTATTTCCGGTCCGTTGAATGATTTGCATTTTCAGGTCAGCACCCAAAATAGAAAAAATCCAAAAAGGATTTTCAATTTTAACGCCCATGTCGTGAATCTGTTGTTACCTGAGAAACAGATTGAAGGCAGTTTGACCTTTAATGATTTGGAATCACAATATGTTTTCAATGTCAACGGAACGCAAATCCGCGGCACAATAAATTCCAACGCCTCCATGACAGGAACCGTTGATATTGATTTTAATCGCGAGGAACAGGTCCGATCGCTCTTTCAGTTTACCGGTCTGCGGGTCAATAAATTATTCACAGATTCCGTGTTCAATGATGAAGCTTTAATATCTGGCAACATCTCGATTTCCGGTGATCCCAGGGATCTTGCCTATCAGGTACAACTGCAGGGGGACCGGTTTATAATTAATGATGTTGGATACTATCGCTTTGATGTAATGATCGATAAAAACCGGGAGAAAATGGTTATCGATACATTGCGGGCTATGCTGAACAATCAAACCGTCCTGCAGGGATCCGGCGCGATCGATCTAAAGAATAAAACGCTCGATATCAACGCCGGTGGTGAAGGCATCGAAGCGGAAGATATGTACCGAACTGTTATTGCCGGCGAAAATTTATTAAAAGGTACGGCGGATTACTCTTTCAGCATGAAGGGGCCCCTTGCATCTCCGGAAATTAAATCAAAGGTACGGATACGGGATGGTGAGCTTGCAGCCATAGCGTTCGATGAAATCGATCTCGCTCTTAGTGATTCCCTCGTGGGAGATAATTTTTTTGATTCCAGAAACCACCTGGTAAATCTGAATAACTTGTTGGCACTCAAGGCCGGCCTGTATCACATCGAGGCTGCCGGGAATTTTCCGTTATATGAGAATGGTCAGATTGATCTTAGTATCGCCTTTGACGGTGATGCCTTTTATTTTCTGCCTAAAGCGGATAAGGTATTCGCTGATGGGGCATGTTTTTCCACGATCAGACTGAAGGTTATCGGAACCCCGGATAATCCCAGGATTACAGATGGTTTGATAAATATCGAGCGGGGAGAACTCTGGTTAAATTCCGTAGCCGAGCATATCCAGAATATCAGCGGGCGAATTGAGCTTGTGCCGGGCAGTAATTTGGTCAAAATCCGAGATTTTCATGGTGAGGTGGATGGCCGGGTACTTGTCATAAATACCGTTGAAAATGTAACTACCAGTGACGGTAAGAAGTTGCAAAGCTGGTACTTTAAAAATTTTGACCTCGATTTTGGTATCCTGGCCATGGAAACTCCCGAGGAAGGTATCCGAATCCATATACCGGATTTTATGCTCGAAAATGAATTAGGTAATATTGCACTGCGGGGCAAGACACCGGCGGAAAAGTTCTATTTTGCCGGTCCCGTCAAAAAACCTTATGCATGGGGTAAAGCCATCTACTCGGACAGCCGGTTTACTTTTCCTCTTACTGCCGAGGAGAATGCCGAGCCGACGCCGGTTGTCGAATTCCTGCGTGCAGTGTACTGGGATGTTGATATATATGCCGGAACCGATGTGGAGTATGTGCGCTCGATTCCCGCGTTTCTCGGCAGAGTGGATACAGAATTGAGTGTTGATACCGCTGAAGACGGACTCCATCTGGAAGGCACTATTTCCAACAAGACATTCCGGGCAGAAGGGGAGTTGTTTTCCGGCCGAGGCAGGGTGGATTATCTGGATCTGAATTTCCGGGTTGAAAATTTTGGGGTGCGTTTTAACTCCAACGAGGAAAAACCGGAGGTCTTTGGAAGAGCATGGACCACGGTAAGAGACTCTGTCGGTGCTATACCAAAGACCATATATCTGGAACTGTATGCACTGGATCGTGAAACCGGGGAGGAGATCAAACGATCGAGATGGGAAGATTTTCGGTTTCGTCTCGTTTCTGCCGACCCGACGATTGGTGAAACGCAGGAGCAGGTGCTGGCTTATCTGGGATATTCGGTTGATAACATCAAGGAAAAGGCAACTGAAGTCGGCAGCGCTGTTACGGATAATTATATCATCCGGCCGTTATTGCGCCCAATCGAGCGCAGATTGGAAAGCTATTTCGGGGTGGACCTGGTGCGTTTTAATTCAGGCATTGCCAAGAATCTTTTTCAGGCCAGTTTCGGACAAACCGCCCGGAAAAATGATTATTATGGAACGGCTGTATATGAGGATAATTTTCTGCCATATGCCCTGTTACTCGAAAGTTCCGAGTTGACTGTCGGTAAATACCTGGCAAAGGATTTGTATCTGACATATACTGGGCAGATCGTTGCCACCGGTCTTGAAAATCAGAATCAATTCAATTTCAACCATATGATCGGTTTGGAATACAGGTTTTATCAGAACCTTTTGGTCGAATTTGAGTATTATAGAGAAACATTGCAATTTAATAATATTTACACGGAAAAATCATATTTGGAAGATTTTAAAATCAGGTTGCGCCACTCATTTGCATTCTGATCCGGAGGATTGACTTGAGCAGACGTTTAATTTTGTATTTTATGTTTTTCTTGCTGACCGGACTTTCGACGGCTCAGGTTACTAAAATTAAGATCGCATCGATTGCAGTTGAAGGGAATCGCACAGCTGAGGCGAGCAGTATACGCCTTAATTCTGGTCTGATCGCTGGATCTGAAATCGCGCGTGAGGATCTGCAAAAGGCGGTAAAAAATCTGTGGTCGCTCGGACTCTTTTCCGATGTGAAGATTTTTGTTACCGGCCAGTCGGCGGAAGGGATCGATATCCTGATTCGGGTGATAGAATATCCCCGCCTTCAAACTCTTGAGATAACCGGCAATGATGAAATCGATAGTGATGATATCGACAAAGAAATTCTTACATACAAAGGGATGAAGGTCTCTTCCTACAAAATTTCGAAAATCCGCCAGAAGATAAAGGAAATGTATATCGAAGAAGGATATCTGCTGGCGGAAGTAAAAATTGACACGACGGTAGTTCAACCGGGTATTGTCGATATGGCAATTAATATCGATGAGGGCCCCGAAGTTCAGGTGGAGCGCATCACCTTTCATGAAAATGAAGCTATCGACGACGACGACCTGAAAGATGCAATGGAGGAAATTCAGGAAGACAACTGGTGGCGCTCGGCCGATTTTGATCATAAAAAGTATGCCGAAGACCTGGATCGGGTCGTCGAATATTATCGGGAAAACGGATATCGTGATGCTCAGATTTTACGCGATTCAATCTCATACAGCGATGACCGTCAGGATATGTATATAGATATCTGGGTATACGAGGGTGAAAAATATTATTTCGGAGATATCGCTTTCTCGGGAAATACCATATTTTCAGATCAGGAATTAGCTTATGCACTGGGTATCGAAAAAGGCGATAGTTACGATCAAAAAAAATATAGTGAAGGCATCAATGAAAATCTGCAGAAGATGTACTATAATCAGGGATATCTTTTCGCCCAGATACAACCGCGGGAAACTCCTGTCGGAAAAGATACCCTTGACGTCAATTTCAATATCAGTGAAGGGCATATAGTCAGAGTAAAGGAAATTAACATACATGGCAATACAAAGACCCATGAAAAAGTAATCCGCCGTGAGTTTAAACTTCAACCGGGAGATATTTTTAATAGTTTTAAACTGGAACGTTCAATCAGAGACATCACCATTCTGAATTATTTTTCCAATGTTATACCCAACGTACTCTTGATCGAAGATGATAATAAACATGTGAATCTGGATGTAACCATTGAAGAAAAATCGACCGATATGGCTAATATGTCGGCCGGATACAGCCAGCGGGATGGTCTAATCGGTAGTGTTGGATTGGCATTTAACAATTTTTCACTGGCCCATCCCTTCAGCGGTGGGGATGGCCAGCGACTGACATTTGACTGGCAGTTTGGAAGTTTTTACCGCTCTATATCACTGAGTTTTACCGAGCCCTGGATGTTCAATACCCCTACCCTTGTCGGATTTTCCATTTTTAATACCCGTACTGGCGGTGGATTCTATCCGTGGGACAGAAGAGATATCGGCGGTACGGTCCGCCTGGGACGGCGTTTTCAATGGCCGGATAATTTCTTCCGCGGCGACTGGATATTCCGATATTCGCAAAGTTCAATCACAAATATCCGGGACCCGGAGCTCCTGTCCCGGTATCGATATAGTGCCTTCGGAAATATTCGGCAACTCAGCGTCACTCAGATCATCTCGAGGGACAGCCGGGATCAGGCAGAATTCCCCACCCGTGGTTCGGTGGTCGCTTTGTCAACCCAGTTGTCCGGTGGACCGTTGGGTGGCGATGCCGATTATATCAAGAATATATTCTCGGTAGAATGGTTTATACCAATGCCGTTCGGATTTGTACTTTACTCAAAGAACAAATACGGGATACTGCAGGAAATCCAACGCAACACTTCGATTTTATTCGGGGAATATTTTTATCTCGGCGGCAGCGGACTGGGATTTGCTGAAATGCTGCGTGGCTATGATGATGGACAGGTGGGGCCGGTCACCTCTTCGGGCAGTCCTGCCGGCGGTAAGTCTATGGTCATCAACAGCCTTGAATTACGTTTTCCCATTTCACCCAATCCCACCATTTTCGGTCTCTTTTTTATGGAAGGGGGAAACGTATGGGATACCATTCAGGAAACAGATCCATTCAACCTGCGCAGATCAGTAGGAGCAGGTCTGAGACTGTTCATGCCAATGCTCGGGATTATCGGGATTGATTTTGGCTACGGATACGATTACATCGGTCCTACAGGAAAACGGGAAGGTCAATGGAAAGTGCACTTTCAGTTTGGAAAATTTTAGTGAATTAAGTAAATTCTCAATCTTTTTGAAACAGGTTTTACCACATAAGGAGGATACTTTGAGAAATTTGGCAAAATTATTTCCAGTAATATTTCTGTTCGTGTTTTTTACGGCTGCATCGGCACAGTTGAAAATCGGTTATGTCGATTCACAGCGCTTGATGGCAGAATTTCAGGAGGCTATCGACGCTCAGAATAAACTGGAAGAAATTCGCAATCAGTATCAGGCAGAGTATGAAGGTAAAGTTCGCGAATATCAGCAAATGGCTGATGAAATTGATTCCCAGAGTCTGCTGCTCAGCGAAGAAAAAAAGAAGGAGAAACTACGCCAGTTACAGGATAAGGCTACCGAAATTGATAAATACAAATTTGAAAAGTTAAATCCTGAGGGGGGGGAGTTTTATCGTAAAAATCAGGAATTGTTTAAACCGATTATTGATAAAATCAATGTTGTGATTCAAAAAATCGGCAAAGTAGAAGAATACGATTTTATACTCGATGCAGCTTCCGGCACCTTGTTGCATGCCCTTCCGAAGTATGATCTGACCCAGCAGGTTTTGACTGAATTAAATAAAGGCGCCTCGGGGGCAACAAAAAAATAACAAACTATGAAATTATCGGAAATCGCCAGGCTTCTGCATGGCCAGCTTGAAGGCGACGCCGATATCGAAATTACCGGATTGGCCAAAATTCAGGATGCAAAATCCGGTGATTTAACCTTCGTGTCAAATCCAAAATATCAGAAATATCTGAAAAGTACGAAGGCTTCTGCAGTACTCGTCGGCAAAGACCAACAAGAGGTGGATCTTCCAAACATCAAGGTAGATGATCCGTATCTGGCCTTCTTGATCGCGCTGGAACAGTTTAATCCGCCGGTAAAATCCAAGTTTACCGGTATTCATCCTTCCAGTGAGGTGGCAGAATCAGCTGTTATCGCGAAAGACGTGCACATCGGCCCTTTCGTATACATCGGGGAGAATGTAGTCATCGGCCGCAACACCGTGATATATCCCGGTTGCGTCATTCTCAACGGGGTTCAGATCGGTAGCGATTGTACCCTGTATCCCAATGTATCCATTCGGGAGAACTGTCAGATCGGTAACCGGGTTATCATTCATAACGGGACAGTGCTGGGGAGTGATGGCTTTGGTTTCGCGCCGATCGGTGATAGTTACCGTAAAATTCCACAAATGGGGCGGGTTGTGATCGAGGATGATGTCGAAATTGGAGCAAATTGCACAATCGATCGGGCTACTCTGGGTGAAACGATTATTCGAAAAGGCTGTAAACTGGACAATCTGATACAGATTGCCCACAATGTTATCATAGATCAGAACACCGTTATTGCTGCCCAAAGCGGAATTTCAGGTAGTACGAAAATTGGCAAGAACGTAACAATTGCCGGCCAGGTTGGCACCGTTGGTCACATCTCAGTTGGTGATAAATCGATCATTGCCGCTAAGAGTGGTGTTTCGAAGGATATCCCGGCTGGAGAGATCTGGTTCGGTTATCCCGCCCAGCCTATTATGAAACAGAAGAAAATTGAAGCAAGTTCACGCCACTTACCGGATATGGTACGAAAAATTCATCAGTTGGAAAAATTATGCATCGAGCTGGAGGAAAAGATAAAGAAAATGGATGGGGGAAATGAAGGATAGGCAGCGGACCGTAAAGAAAAAGGTAGCGTATAAGGGACGCGGATTACATACCGGAAGTGATACGATAATCACCTTCAAACCTGCTCCTGAAAACTACGGCATCAAATTTGTCCGCACGGATCTGGAAGGTCAGCCGGAAATCGAAGCAATTGTGGAAAATGTTGTTCAGAATACCTCGATTGACAGTCTGCGTGGTACAACGATCTCCTGTAATGGAGCTGAAGTGCATACGATCGAACATGTATTGGCAGCTTTGGTGGGACTTGAGATCGACAACGTGCGCATAGAAATCAATGCAAATGAACCGCCCATCGGGGATGGAAGTGCAATGCCGTCGCCTCGGAAGGCGGCGGCCACGCATCCGCCTGGCGCCAGAAGTTGCCGGGCGCTGCCTTGTCCGTCGGATCGCCCATCACGTAGTAGTGCACCGCCTTGTCGTTGGCGGCCCCGTTGTTTTGCCCCTTCAGCCAGTAGTCGAGCGCTCGCATCGCGTCGGCGGCTGGCGGCAGATGAGAGTTGGGC